>Ga0256405_10002761_pt1 | contig 38618 bp, 27 predicted proteins | sample RumenRJG_02DNA_FD_189096 | JGI IMG/M metagenome (GOLD analysis project Ga0256405, IMG submission 189096) | Bovine rumen microbial communities from Lethbridge, Alberta, Canada - RJG_02 | ecosystem: Host-associated > Mammals > Digestive system > Stomach > Rumen | place: Canada: Alberta...
CATACCACGTTGAGGTAATTTTTTTGCTTTGATCTAAAGACGCTTAAGCGCACCGGCATAGCCGGTGGTTTCTTGTTCCTCGGACTACCGTCCTCGGAACCTCCACTAAAGTGTACAACGAAAAATGCCCCCTTCTTTCGAAGGGAGCATTTATTAGATCTTTACAGTGTCGGGCAAGCCGGCTTCGGGATCCTTTCAATGATGGACTGCATCAGTGAGTCTGTTGTGTCCAGATGATCTGTGAGAGCTCCGTCCTCTACAGCAACAAGCTTCGGACTTACAGGTGCAAGGACTCCTCCCCTCACCTCATCCATAATGGAGTACTTGTAGAGAGGTTCTGTATCACACATCTCATCGGAGATATCATCTGTGTCTTCCCAAGGTGTCTCAACCTCGAAGATGTGAGCGATCTCAGAAGCAACTTCCCAGTTGGAAAGAAGGATTCCTTCGTCGATGGCAGCCTGGACAGCCTGAAGTCTTCTCTCTGTGTTTGTGAAGGTTCCGTTGGTGGAAGCGAATCCTGTTCCGGGGATGAAGACTGAAGCCTTATCGCCTAAGTCTGTCATGTGAGTATCGCATACTGCCAGGAACTCAAGCTTGTCTGTATCTATAGGAGCATTCTCTCCGAATACTACCAGAGCCTTGACTCCTTCAAGAGCTTCACGACCGGCTGTGATGCCAAGGTCGTGGAGACCCTGTGAGTTGTTCTTCGGAAGTACTGCAAGGACGCCATCTCTGGGCTTGCCGATATGTCCGGAAAGCAGTGCGATGTCTCCCACAAGCTTAGCTCCGTCGACAGTGAGGTTGTTGACCTGATATACGATCATAGCCTTCTTGGCCTTCAGGTACTGGTCGCAGAGGATCTTAGCCTTCTCGGAAACTGTTACGTTCTCAAGGCTGTTCTTGAGTTCCTCATATCCCTCAAGGTTTTCGCCCTTGCCCTGCTCGATGAGAGCCTTTGCAAGCTGCTTAAGGAATGACAGATCATTCTGGCCTTCGCCCAGATCAAGGACCTTGGCGCCTCTCTCTGAAGCCTGTTTGATCTTGATGTCGATGACTCTAGAATCAGAGGGCTCGAATCCCACCTTGAGAATGAGGTTGGTGGAAAGAAGTTCCTCTATGGTATTCGGTGAGCCTTCAACTCCCAGAACTTCCTTAAGTCCGGACTTGCGGTTATTTAAGCAGAGAAGTTTTGCGCCCATGGCGTCAGCCATGACCTTGATGGCATAAGCTTCCTCATTGGTGTATCTGTCGGAAACTGCAACTGCCACAGCTTCTCTTCCGAATCTCTGAGCAACTGTCTGGCACTTCTTGGCGATCAGCATGAGAGCTTCATGATAATCGGCCTCTCTCCAGTCGTTACCTTCCTTGACCAGGCAATCTTCGACCTTTCCTTCAAGGATGGCGGAATCGAATCCCCATTTGCCCTTGCCGCAGGCAAGTCCCTGGTTAACGATGCCTTCCTTGGAAGGATTGGCCTTGACAAGCATGTCTCCTCTGGTCTCAAGATCCAGTGTGCATCCCACGGAGCACATTGAGCATGTGGTAAGGGTATGTTCTGTATCAACGGGAACTTCCTTAACGAGAGATGTTCTCTCCTGAAGGGCTCCGGTGGGACATACAGATACGCACTGTCCGCAGGAGATGCATCCTGATTCGATCAGAGGCTTCTCCATGTTGGGCTTGACCACTGTGTCGAATCCTCTGTTTACAAGGCCCAGAGCTCCTACGCCCATGACCTCGTCACAGACTCTCACGCAGAGTCCACAAAGGATACACTTGTTGGGATCTCTTACTATGAACGGATGATCATCCTTGAAGTCGATGGTGTTCTTCTCACCTTCGAATCTCTCGGGATGTACGTTGTACTGGTTAGCAAAGTCGATGAGCTTGCACTCGAAGTAGTCGTGGCATCCGCACTCAAGGCATCTGGAAGCTTCAGCCACAGCGTCCTCGATGGAATAGCTCTCAGGAATGACTTCAGAGAAGTTATCCTTTCTTTCCTCGGGGCTGAGCTCTGGAAGTTCCGGTCTGCAGAGACGCTCTCTGTCCTCGAAATCTTCGGCAGTAACGTCTTTTGTTACAACATACTGCTCTCTGTACTTGATCTCTTCGCCATAAAGATATGCGTCAATGATCTCGGATGCTTTCTTGGCATCAGCAATAGCTTCAACTGCGATGGAGATCTTGTCATTTCCGCAGTCGCCTCCGGCGAACACACCGGGGATGGAGGTCATGAAGGTCTCCTTATCGTATGCGATAGCTCCCTTTCTGGTCTTGTCGCAGTCAAACAGTGAAGCATCAACTGCCTGGCCGATGGCAAGGATCATTGAATCCAATGCGATGGTCTCCGTAGCTCCTTCAACAGGAATAGGTCTTCTTCTGCCGGACTCGTCGGGTTCGCCAAGTTCCATTACCTGAAGGATGACTTCCTTGATGTGACCGTTCTCGTCCTTGACGATCTCAAGAGGATTGGTGAGGTTCTTGAAGATGACTCCCTCTTCCTCTGCTTCCTTGATCTCAACAGCGTCAGCGGGCATTTCGTCCTTTGTACGTCTGTAGATATTGTAGACTTCCTTGGCGCCCATTCTTACAGCTGTACGGCAAGCGTCCATAGCGGTGTTTCCTCCGCCAACGATGGCTACTCTTTCGCCCAGCTTGATGGGTTCGTTCCTTACTACCTTCCTGAGGAAGTCGATGCCGCCGATAACGCCCTCAGCGTCCTCGCCCTTGCATCCAACACCTGTGGATACCCATGCTCCGATTCCAAGAAGAACTGCGTCATAATCGCTTCTGATGGTCTCAAAGGGAATATCTACGCCTACCTTAGTGTTGCAGATGATCTCAACGCCCATCTGTTCGATGGTGTCGATCTCTTCGTCCAGAACTTCCTTGGGAAGTCTGTATTCGGGAATGCCGTATCTCAGCATGCCTCCGCAATAGGGCATTGATTCATAGATGGTAACGTCGTGACCCATCTTGCGCAAAAAATATGCTGCGGAAAGTCCCATGGGGCCGCCGCCGATGATGGCAACGGATTTTCCTGTGTCTTCTTCACACTCCGGAATGAACTTATCGCCTTCAACATCGAAGTCAGCAGCGAATCTCTTCAGTTGCTGGATGCTGATGGGTTCATCGATGAGTCCCCTTCTGCACTTCTCTTCGCAGGGATGTGGGCAGACTCTTCCAAGTGAAAGCGGAAGAGGGATCTTGTCCTTTACCAGTTCGTTTGCTTCCTCGAACTCGCCGTTTGCGATGAGTCCTACATAGCCCTGGCAGTCAGTATGAGCCGGGCATGCGATGACGCAAGGCGGACGGCAGTCTCCGGTATGATTTGAAAGAAGAAGTTCCAGGTTGGTCTTTCTGGATTCCACTACTCTTTCGGTCCTGGTGTTTACCACCATGCCGGGAGCGATCTCTGTGGCGCAGGCCTTTACCAACTTGGGATTGCCTTCAACCTCACATACGCAGATACCGCATGCGCCGTAGATCTTGGTCCTCTCGTCGTAGCAGAGAGTGGGAATGAAGATGTCATTCTCCTTAGCGACTTCCAGAATAGTCTGGCCGGGGACGCCGGTAACTTCTTTGCCGTTAATGTTAAGTAAATACTTGTTCATTTGATTACCTCCTCTCCCCGTCAGATCTTATCGATAGCATTGAATCTGCAATTATCAAGACACTTGGAGCACTTGATGCACTTGGTCTGGTCGATGACGTGCTTCTGCTTCACTGATCCTGTGATAGCGCCTACCGGGCAGTTTCTCGCGCAGAGAGTACAGCCCTTGCAGTTGTCGTTTATCGAGAAGTTGATGAGAGCCTTGCAGGAATGAGCTGTGCACTTGTGGTTGTAGATGTGATCTTCATACTCATTTCTGAAGTGGCGGATAGTTGAAAGTACGGGGTTTGGAGCTGTCTGTCCAAGACCGCACATTGAACCCTGCATGACCTTGGTTGCAAGTTCTTCCAGAAGTTCGATATCTCCATCCTTGCCCTCGCCTTCCGTGATCCTGGTAAGGATCTCCAGAAGTCTCTTGGTTCCGATCCTGCAGTAGTTGCACTTTCCACAGGACTCGTCCCTTGTGAAGTTCAGGAAGTATCTGGCCATGTCTACCATGCAGGTATCCTCGTCCATGACGATCATACCGCCGGAACCCACGATGGCACCGATCTTAGTGATGTCTTCATATGTTACAGGCGTATCGCCGTAGGAAGCGGGGATGCATCCTCCGGAAGGTCCGCCCATCTGTACGGCCTTGAACTGCTTGTCGTTCTTGATGCCGCCGCCGATGTTATAGATGATGTCGTTGATGGACATTCCCATGGGAACCTCAACAAGTCCGCCCTTCTTGATCTTTCCTGCAAGAGCAAATACCTTTGTTCCGGGTGACTTGGGTGTGCCGAAGCTTGCAAACTTTGCTCCTCCGTTATGGATGATCCAGGGAACATTGGCAAGGGTCTCTACGTTGTTGATGTCCGTGGGCTTCTGCCAGAATCCTTTAGCTGCCGGGAAAGGCGGCTTAAGTCTGGGCATTCCTCTTTCACCTTCGAGAGATGCAATGAGAGCAGTCTCCTCTCCGCAAACGAATGCGCCTGCGCCTGCCTTGATATAGATATCAAAGTCGAAGCCTGTTCCGAAAAGATTCTTTCCAAGGTAGCCCTTTTCTCTGGCCTGTTCCATGGCGATCTCAAGTCTCTTGATAGCAAGAGGATACTCTGCACGGCAGTAGATCACGCCCTGGTGAGCTCCCATCGCATAGCCTGCGATAGCCATACCTTCAAGTACTGTATGAGGGTCGCCCTCGAGTACTGATCTGTCCATGAATGCACCGGGGTCTCCTTCGTCAGCATTGCAGACCATGTACTTCTCTGTTCCTGGAGAAGCCTTGGCTGCGTTCCACTTGAACCATGTGGGGAATCCGGCACCGCCTCTTCCTCTAAGTCCGGAAGCCTTCATCTCATCGATGACCTGCTCGGGCTTCATGGTCGTAAGTACCTTTTCAAGAGCCTTATAACCGTCTTTTTCAATATATTCGTCGATGTTCTCGGGGTTGATGACTCCGCAGTTTCTCAGAACGATCCTCTGCTGTCCTGTTACGAACTTCTTGTCCTCTTCCGAGATGGCATATTCTTCAACGACATTGCCATGAAGAACGTGCTCTTCCACGATCTTTTCTACCTTGTCGGGCTGGACCTTCACGTATCTGGTCATTAAGCCGTTGTCATCATAGATGTCAACGATGGGTTCCAGATAGCAGGTTCCAACACAGCCTGTAATGGTGAGTTCAGTGTTAAGACCGTGTGCCTTCAGCTGCTTCTCAAATTCAGCCGATGTCTTTTTTGCGCCTGAAGCGATCCCGCAGGATCCCTGTCCTACTACAATCTTCATACTGACCTCCTATGCCTCTGAATTTTCCCTGATCTCTTTCAGGATGGACCTGACTCTGTCCTTGGTGAGGTTACCGTAAACCTCATCGGATTCGCTGGTCCTTACCATCATAACGGGAGCAAGGGAGCAGCATCCCAGGCAGGCTACATTATTGATAGTGAACAGATTGTCCTCTGTAGTCTCGCCGTCTGCAATTCCCAGTTCCTCGCTGACTGCCTCGTAGATGGATTCGGAACCGTTTACGTGGCATGCGGTACCCTGACACATCATCAGTAAGTTCTTGCCGATAGGCTCAAGACGGAACTGAGCGTAGAATGTGGCTACACCGTAGATCTTGGCAGGCTTGATGCCTGTCTGCTCTGAGATGTAGTTGATGCAGTCCTTGCTCAGGTAACCGTAGATCGCCTGTGCTTTCTGAAGGATCGTGATCAGGCTTCCTTTGACGCCTGCGTACTGATCCAGCACCGGCTGAAGCTCCTTGAAAGCTTCGCTTCTTGTTTCAGTCATTTTTGCACCTCTTTAAAAAGCATATATATTGTTAGTATAAATTTTATACAAACTCACGCAATTTATATCATATCAAAAAACACACAAAAAAGCAACATGCACGAAGCACATTGCCTTGCTCTTGTGACCCGTTATTTTTGTCTTCTTATGATCCAGCCGGGCTTAACAGGCTTTGCTGTTCTAAGCTTAAAGATCTGTTTCGGATGGGGGCAGCTTGAGATAGGCTGGCCCTCAGGATCATACATTTCCTCTATTTTTTGAACAAAGAAGTCTTCGAAGGGGCCGAAGATCTCAACCTCATCCCCCACTACCATCTTGCTCCTCTGTTCAACGGTGGCAATGCCGGTATTTTCATCGTATTCAAGTATGTTTCCGGTATAGTCGTAGTCTCTGACATACTGTGAGCTTAAATAATTCTGGGCTTCAGATGTGGGCTTGTCAAAGTAGAAGCCAGTGGTGAAGCGTCTGTGAGAGACCTTAAGAAGCTCCTCAAGCCACTCATCCTTAAGCTGATAGTGCTCAGGGTCACTATAATAGGAATCGATGGCCAGCCTGTAGGCGTGCACAACGGATGCAACGTAAAAGGCCGACTTCATCCTGCCCTCTATCTTAAGGGAACAGAGGCCGCTTTCAATGAGTTCCGGTATGTGACCGATCATGCAAAGATCCTTGGAATTCAGGATATATGCCCCTCTTTCGTCCTCCTCGATGGGGAAATACTCTCCCGGTCGCTGCTCCTCAGTCAGTGCATATTTCCACCTGCAGGGCTGAGCGCACTCCCCGCGGTTGGCATCTCTTTGGATGAGATAATTGGACAGAAGACACCTTCCGGAGTAGCTGATGCACATGGCACCGTGAACGAAGGCTTCGAACTCCATTCCTTCCGGAGCTCCGTCGACTATCTCTCTTATCTCTTTAAGGCTAAGTTCCCTTGCAAGGACTATTCTCTTGACGCCAAGCTTATGCCAGAACTTACATGTGGCCAGATTGGTGGTGCTGGCCTGAGTGCTGATGTGAACCTCAGCATCAGGAATTACGCTGAGCAAAATACTCATGACACCGGGATCCGTCACAAGAAAAGCATCCGGAATCGCTGTCTCCTTCAGCTCCTCCAGAAACTTTCTCATGGGTTCCAGATCTTCGTTATGCGCAAAGATATTAAGTGTCAGATATCCTCTCTTGCCTCTCTCATGGAGATAATCCAGTCCTTCCTTGATCTCGCTTAGGTCAAGGTTTCCTGCAGCGGATCTTAAGCCGAAGTTCCTGCCGCCGAAGTAGACTGCGTCCGCTCCGAAATCCACAGCTGTCTTAAGTTTTTCAAGGTCTCCTGCAGGAGCCAGAAGTTCTATTTTTCTCATATCGTTACTTTATAGGTTTGATTATGGTAAGACCGTTTCCCACGGCTATAAGAGTGGAACTTAAGCCGGGGTCGTTCTTTACTGCTGAATTGAATTCACGAAGAGCCAGGGTATTCGTCCTATGCTTTCTTGGAGGGATCTCATCCTCTAGGGCGGGCCTTCCCTGAAAGAGTGTATCATCGCAGATTATTATGCCCTCGTCAGAGAGGACCTTAAGGCATGCGTCGAGAAACCTTTTATAATTAGATTTTGCAGCATCGATAAAAACCATGTCGAACTTCATCGAAGAATCATCTTCACGGATCTTGCTGATGCCTTCTTCGCAATCCCCAAGGTAGCAGCGGATATAGGGGGAATAGTCCAGTCTATCGATCTCCCGCAGGGCTCTCAGGTGCATCTCCTCATCCTTCTCTACCGTGAATACCACAGGCTGATCGGAATCAGAAAAGGATCTGATCTTCTCCGCAAAAAACATGGCTGAGTAGCCTGCTGCAGTACCTATCTCCAGCACATTTCCAGGCTTTATCACATCCATGAAAGTCGAAAGAAAGTCCTCCGTCTCTCTCAGTATGATGGGCACCGGTTCCTCCTCGCACTGTATCCTGAATTCTCCCAATTCACTGCTTAGGGGCCTGTAGAAGCTGGTCAGATAATCAGTCACTGCTTCGTTGGTTATATCCTTTGTTACGTGTCTCATGACGTTTCCGTCATTCATCGTCTTCATCGCTTTCTTCAGGCTCGTCGATAATGAGCAGCACCTTGTCCACCCTTCTCTCCTCTGCCTCGATCACCTTAAGGGTAAAGTTTTCATACCTCAGTTCATCTCCCACGACGGGAAATCTCTCCAGCATCTCCATTACCCATCCACCTACGGTCTCCGAATCGTACTCGGACTCGTATTCATCTTCGTCCATTTCCACCAGTTCCAGGAAGTCATAGATGTTCAGGTCTCCGTCGAGAAGGTACTCTCTCTCGTTCCTCTCGATGATCTCCTCCTCCACAGGGTCGTTCTCGTCCCAGATCTCGCCAACAACTTCCTCCAGTACGTCCTCGATGGTTATTATTCCGTCGATACCGCTGTATTCGTCGGTGACGATGGCCATCTGCTGATCCTTTTCTCTGAGAGCCTCCAGCACCCCCGGAAGCTTGGTGGTCCTGTATACGAATACGGGTTCCATCATAAGTTCTCTGATGTCTGCCTTGCCCTCCGTTGCCATGGTGGTAAGGAACTCATTCAGGTGGAGTACGCCTATGATGTTATCGATGCTCTCCTCGTATACCGGAAGTCTGGTATATACGGTCTCCTGCACCAGTTCCATTATCTCATCCATGTCATCATCTATATCGATGGCATCGATGTCTACTCTTGCTGTCATGACCTCAAAGGCTGATATGTCGTTGAAGTCAAGGGCGGCGATCAAAAGAGACTTCTGATCCTCATCCAGGACTCCTTCGCCCTCTGCTGTCTCGATGATGGTCGCAAGTTCCTCCTTGCTCTCGTCATCATCATCGTCATCGTCCTCTTCCTCGTCTTCTCTGTTTCTTCCCGTGAGAACGGTAACAAGGAAGACAACGGCAATGACTATGGGTTTGAATATCACTGTCAGGAAGCGCACGAAGGGTGCCACTCTCAGTGCAGACACTGTGGAGGTCTGTTTTGCGGTGATCTTAGGTATGGTCTCACCGAAAATGATGACCAGAAGGGTTATGATCACGGTGGCTACCCAGGCGTATTTGTCAGATCCGAGAAGCAGTATGACCAGGACTGAGCTCAGCGAAGAAGCTGCTATGTTCACCAGGTTGTTTCCGATGAGTATGGCGCTTAAGCTGTCATCGAAGTTTTCTATGAGTTTCTGGGCTATGGCAGCTTTTTTGATGCCCTCCTCTGCCTCATTTTCGATCCTCACCTTGTTGGCTGAGGACAGAGCCATCTCTGAAGCGGAGAACAGAGCTGAGAAGCCTATGCAGAGAACTATACCAAGGATAATAAGGCCTATAGTCATTTTACCTGGCCTCCTTCCCTGTCACTTTCGTCATAGATGTCTCCTACCAGCTCCTCAAGTATATCCTCGATGGATACCAGCCCCAGGAACTTACCGTTCACACCCTTAACGAGTGCAATGTTCTGTCTCGCCTGAGACATCTCTTCGATGAGTTCATCAAGCATGGTCCTGGAGGATACCCAGTAAGGCTCTACCATTAGTTCTCTGATGGAAGGGATGACTCCGGTCCTAAGATACTGCTTGAAATACTCTCTGATCCTTAAGATTCCCTTTACGTTTTCGATATCTCCGTCGTACACCACAACTCTGGAGTGAGTGAAGGTACTTACAAGGTCGAACACCTCCTGATCTGTCATGTTGATGTCGATACCGACCACGTCTTTTCTGGGTGTCAGTATCCTTCCGGTCCTGGTGTCGGTGAAATCGATGAGAGAAGACATCATGTCTTCCTGTTCCTCGTCCAGGACGCCCTCATCTGCCAGATCTTCGAACATGTCCTTCAATTCGTCTTCTGTGACGGATATCTCTGCCTCTTTTGCAATAAAAGACGCAGTCTTAGTGCCGACCACGGTAAGAAGCTTCGCCAGGGGGGCGAAGATCTTCATCATGATCTGCAAAAGTCCTGCTGTCTTCAATGCATATTTCTCCGGGTTCTTCTTGGCGATACTCTTTGGGAGCATCTCTCCGACGAAGAACACAACGAGAGTTGTCACGATCGTTGAAACGGACACAAAACTAAGCCCCCACCATCTCGTGACCATGACAGTTACAACTGTAGCTATGCTCAGGTGTACAATGTTGGTGCATATGAGAAGAGTGGTTATGGCTGACTCAAAATCATCCAATATGGCTGTGGCTCTGACTGCCCTGTCATCCCCTCTGTCCGCGCTTACTTTGAGCTTGGACTGAGAGGCTGATGCAAAGGCTGTTTCGGACACGGCGAACAAAGCCGCGAGAGCCAAAAGAATAAATATAGCTAACACAGATAATCGACTGTCTGCGTCCATTCCGAACGATCACTTCCTTTTCTTTTAAAATACAGAGTTATGTTTATCAGCCTGCGGTATGGGCTGCCCAATAGGCATCCTTATACCTCAGGAATTCGTTGTAATCAGCAGTGAACTCGCTGGTACCGTCCAGTTTAGCACTGAGCACGAAATACAGATAGTTGGTATCAGCAGGCTCCAGTGCGGCCTTGATGGAAGCCATACCCGGGCTGCAGATGGGTCCCGGCGGAAGTCCGAAGTGCAGATAAGTATTGTATGGACTCTCAATGGCCATATCCGCATAGGTCAGATCCTCCTTGACCTCACCCGTGGTCTCCAGAAGTATATACTGTACCGTTGAACACATCTCAAGCTTGATGCTCTGATGGATCCTGTTATAGATGACTGATGCCACCAGAGGACGTTCATCATCCACCTTGCACTCTCTCTCGATGATGGAAGCCGCTGCAAGGATCTCATTCAAGGTAAGCTCTGACTTAACGGGAGAGCTCACATCCTGATAATATGACATGACAGAGATCTCGAACTGGGCCAGCATGGTGTTGATGATGTCATGCTCTGTGTAATCCATAGGAACGGAATAGGTGTTGGGGAAAAGATACCCTTCCAGAGAGTTGTTCTGAAGCCAGTCATAATTGAAGGTTCCGTTTTGCATCTCGTCAAGGAAGACCTCATAGGATCCCATGCCCTGATCTGCAAGCTTCTGAGCGGTCTGTTTGAGGGTCAGGCCTTCAGGAATGGTGAAAGACATGGTCTCCACCTTGTTCTCCACCAGCTTCTGAACTATCTCTTCCATGCTCATGGATGGGCTCAGCATATAGGTGCCCGCCTTCATCACATCGTTGAAGCCGCTGAACTTAAGGAAAAGTTTAAACTTGAGAGCTGACTCAATTATCCCGTTCTGTTCCAGGATCTCGCCTATGGCGCTGGCTCCTGTGCCCTCCGGGATCTCCACCGAGATGGACTCAGTATTGGATGGATCATAGGGCCCTCCGATACTGTTGATATAGAAAAGCGCTCCTCCCGCCACCACGGCGATGATCAGAAGGAGAACTATGAGAAATTTCTTCATTTTGCCTCCGAAGATATCATTCAAAAAACGAAGGAGCCGGCCGGCTGTCCTTCGTTTTTGGTGAAGGTTTATTTTGCTCTTCCCAGATACTCGCCGGTCCTGGTATCGATCTGGATCTTTTCGCCGCTCTCGATGAAAATGGGCACCTGAACTACTGCGCCTGTCTCAACTGTTGCAGCCTTGGTCACGTTGGTGGCTGTGTTGCCCTTAACACCGGGCTCGCAGTCGATGATCTCGAGGTTTACGAAGTTCTCTGCTTCAACCATGAATGCACTGCCCTGGAAGAACTTGATGGTAACTTCGTCATTCTCTCTGATCCACTTGATGGCCTCTTCTACCTGATCATAGGCAAGGGGTACCTGGTCGTAGGTCTCGGGATCCATGAAGTAGTAAAGCTCTCCATCATTGTAGAGGTACTGCATCTTCTTGGTCTCGATAATGGCATCATCGAACTTGTCAGAGGGATTGAAGGCTTCCTCTCTGGTGGCTCCGGTGATGATGTTTCTGTACTTCGTTCTTACGAAAGCTGCGCCTTTGCCCGGCTTAACGTGCTGGAAGTCAAGAACCACGCAGGGTTCGCCGTTCATGATGAATGTCTTGCCTTTTCTGAAATCGCTAGCATATACCATATTATCTTCTCCTGTTCAATGATCACACATTATATTCATGTCATACGAAGATGACATCAGATTCAAATTCTCAAAAATTATATCATATTCCTGGCATCCCTTGCAACAAAATGTTAAAGACGCCATCTTTAACAAACTTAACTTATCCGAAGATCATCCTGCTCAGCGGAAGCCAGAACGGCACAAACACCGTAATGATGACGCCTACAAGAAGTGCCACGAGACTCAGCTCCATTCCTACCGCCCTTGATACCGGGACGAACATGCTGTCCATGCAGCCCCCGGCACCTGATGCTATGGGGGCTCCCTTTGATATCCTCTTTAGGATGGGCATGAGGGCTACAGTGCATACATCCCTCAATACGTTTACCACGAAGCCATATATCCCCGCTTCCACTCCGTAAGCCTCTGTCATGAATGCTCCCGGTAAGCTGTAGTAGCCTAAACTTGCGGCGGATGTCACTGACCAGGCAAGGTCTATCCCAAGAAGCTTTCCGAATAAAAGCCCTGAGATCACCCCTCCCAGGAAGATAGCCAGGGGCATGAGCAAGATCCTGAAGCCCAGTTTTTTGAGGTATTCAAAGGCTGTTCTTGCGGACGCCATGGATACTCCGGTGCCTGTATAAAGAAGCACCAGTGACACATAGAGCAAGATGTCCATGACCTTTGGAGAAATGTCCGGTATCACGAACCTTCCTAAAACCACCCCTCCGATTATGGCCAGAGGCATTATGAAAAGCAGCGGGTCCGGTCCCTTTCTCTCCTTTGGAAGATCCATCTTAATGCCCTTTTCCATGAGGAGCTTCTTCCTGATCTCTTCCAGGGGCATTATGGTCTTTTCCAATATCACGAACAGGACCACCGCAAAAAATATGGCCCCCAGGCAAAGGATCAGGCAATTCAGCCCTATCCTTCCCAGGTTGTTCATCACCTGTTCCGATGTCCCGATGTTAAGACCTATGACCCCCATGAGGAGGACAAGAGACAACGTCACGATCAGGTCGATGATCCTAAGGACGTTTTTTGGCAGGCCCTTCCAGTTAATGGCAAAGCCTAAAGCCAGACAAATAAACGGTATATACAGAGTCAATTTTGGTCTCCGTCAGATACTATTATCAAAGTTCTCCCATATCTGAAGCTTCCTGAAGGATCTCATACACATCCTTCATCATGAGGCTGAATCTCATCTCGCTCTGGAGATAGGTTGCCGCCACAGGATCCATGGTGATTACTCCCACCAGCCTCTGAGCGTTTGCCAGTTCCTCGGGATCCGGCTGTTCACCCTGGAGCTGCTTGAGCTGGAGCTCCATGGAGCGCTTCTGGAAGTCATTTATCATGTTCTTCATCTCTTCGTTGGATCTGATCTGCTCCTTGGCAGACTGGTAAGTCTTGAACTCTTCAGATTCCTTTATTGCTGTTGCAAGCTGATGAGCCTGATCATATACATTCATTTATCATACCTCCAAAAAAATCGGCAAAATAATGGGATTTCTCATGGTCGTTTCGTTGATGTACCTTGAGAGTTCATCCCTGACTCTGGCTTTGAGGGACGCCCAGTCGGTAAGACCGTCATCGAAGGCCTTTTCAACCGCACTCAAGGAGACCTCCTTGAAGGCCTCTATCAGGTCTTCATGCTCCTTTACGTACACGAAGCCTCTGGAAACGATCTCCGGACCGGACACTACGTAGCCTTCCTTTGCCACCGCAAAACATACGATGACCAGACCTGATCTTGAGAGGTTCTTCCTGTCTCTTAAAACGATGTTTCCAACGTCCCCTACTCCAAGGCCGTCCACAAGGATGGCATCTGAGGGAACCATGTCACGTTCGCAGTAAGCTTCCGTCGATGTCAGGTTCAGAATGTCCCCATTTCTCAGGACAAAAATATTATCCCTGTCCTCCCCAAGAGCCTCTGCCAGTTTGGCGTGGCTCATGAGATGTCTGTACTCACCGTGGACCGGCATGAAGTAGTCGGGTTTGATCAGGGTGTGAAGGAGTTTGAGCTCCTCCTGACAGGCGTGGCCGGACACGTGGATCTCAGCGATGTCTGAGTAGATGACATCCGCTCCGTCCTCGAAAAGCTTGTTCACAACGGTGGATACGCTCTTCTCGTTGCCGGGTACCGGTGTTGAACTTAAGATGACCATGTCTCCGGGCTTGATCTTGACGTCCTTATGCTCTCCGTAAGCTATTCTGGACAGAGCTGACATAGGCTCTCCCTGAGATCCTGTGGTTATGATCACCAGCTGGTCATCCGGTACATTCTTAGCTTTTTTGATGTTGATGAGAGTTCCCTTGGGAATATCCAGGTAGCCGAGCTCTGATGCGATACCCACTACCTTTTCCATGGATCTCCCTGATACTGCCACCTTCCTTCCGCAGGCGCAGGCATTTTCGATGATCTTCTGCACCCTGTGCACGTTGGAAGAGAAAGTAGCTATGATTATTCTGTTTTTTGCGGTGCTGAAGATCGACCCCAGAGTCTCCCCCACGGATCTCTCAGACTTGGTGAAGCCGGGACGGGTGGCGTTGGTGGAGTCGCAGAGCATGAGTCTGACGCCCTGCTGTCCGATCTCAGCCAGTTTCCCAAGGTTTATGGGATCACCGTCCACCGGTGTGTAATCTATCTTGAAATCGCCGGAATGGAACACCACTCCCTGCGGTGTCCTTATGGCGATACAGATGCTGTCGGCTATGGAGTGTGTGGTCCTTATGGCCTCCACTTCGAAGAAGCTTCCTATCTTGAAGCACTCGCCGGCATTGATAGTCTCGAGGTCGCCCGTTATACCGTGTTCCTCCAGCTTGCTCCTTACAAGACCCATGGTGAGCCTGGTTCCGTAGACAGGAACATCGAAGTCCCTGAGAAAATACGGAATGGCACCGATATGGTCTTCATGGCCGTGGGTGATAACAAGACCCTTGATCTTTTCACGGTTGGCCATGAGATAGCTGAAATCCGGTATGACAACGTCTATTCCGAGCATATCATCATCGGGGAAACTCATTCCGCAGTCGATGATCATTATCTCATCCTCGTACTCCAGAAGAGTCATGTTTTTCCCGATCTCATTCAATCCTCCGATGGGTATTATCTTCAGCACAGACTCGGGTTTCTTCTTTTTTCTTGCCATTTTTACCTTTCTGTTTATTTCACAACAAGGTTGACCAGCTTGCCGGGCACAGTGATCACCTTAAAGATCTCCTTGCCTTCTGTGAATTCCCTGATCTTTTCTGAACCGAGAGCGATCTCTTCCAGTTCCTGTTTTGAAATATCCTTGGGAACCACCAGCTTGTCTCTGACCTTGCCGTTTATCTGTACGACGATCTCTATCTCGTCAAGTATAAGAGCCTTTTCGTCATAGGCGGGCCATGACTGCTGGCAGCAAAGGCCTTCTCCGCCTACGTGCTCCCACATCTCTTCTGCGATGTGCGGAACGAAGGGCGAAAGGATGACTATAAGCTCTCTTGCAGCTTTTTTGAGCAGAGGCTCGTTGATATCCTTTTGATCCTTGTACTTATATATTTCGTTAACAAGTTCCATGATGGAGGAAATGGCCGTATTGAACATGAACCTGCCGCCCACGTCTTCTCTGACCTTCTTGATGGCAAAGTTCAGCTTATAGTTCAAAGCCTTGTCATCGGATGTTTTGATAACGACCTCTCCGTCGGAAAGCCCTCTGGACTTCAGTTCGTAGATCAGTCTGTAGACCCTTGTGAGGAATCTGAAGGAGCCTTCAACTCCTGCATCTGACCAGTCCAGTTCCTTTTCAGGAGGAGCCGCAAAGAGTATGAAAAGTCTGGCGGTATCGGCGCCGTACTTGTCGATGATCTCTCTGGGGGTGACCACGTTTCCGAGGGACTTGGACATCTTCTTTCCGTCCTTGTTCACCATGCCCTGAGTCAGAAGGTTGGCAAAGGGCTCTTCAGTCTCCACCATTCCCATGTCGTGAAGGACCATGGTGAAGAATCTGGAATACATCAGGTGAAGGATGGCGTGTTCTACGCCTCCGATATACTGATCCACCTGCATCCATTGATCTACCTTAGCCTTCTCGAAGGGCTTCTCCACGTTCTTGGGATCGCAGTAGCGCAGGAAATACCAGGATGAATCAAGGAAGGTATCCATGGTATCCACTTCTCTCTCGGCAGGGCCTCCGCACTTGGGGCATCTGCACTTTCTGAAGGTGGGAGATGTGGCGATGGGAGACTCACCCTTTCCGGTAAACTTAACGTCTGTGGGAAGGAGCACCGGAAGGTTTTCTTCCTTCTCAGGCACCCAGCCGCAGGTGTCGCAGTAAACCATGGGAATTGGTGTTCCCCAGTATCTCTGTCTGGAGATCAGCCAGTCTCTCAGCTTATAGTTGACCTTCCTGTGTCCAAGGCCTTCGCGCTCAGCCTTTTCTATCATGTAAGGGATCGCATCACGTGAGTTCATTCCAGTGATCTCTCCGGAATTTATCATTGTACCTGAAGCTGCGCAGGCCTGTTTAAGGTCATTGACATCAACTTCGGGATCACCGGGATCAACTACCGGAATGATCTCAAGACCGAACTTCGTTGCGAATTCAAAGTCTCTCTGGTCGTGGGCAGGAACTCCCATGACTGCTCCTGTACCATATCCCATGAGTACATAGTCAGAGATAAAGATGGGCATCTCTTTATGGGTGAAGGGGTTGATGGCGTATTTGCCAATGAAAACTCCCGTCTTCTCACCTACTGTGGAAGTACGCTCGATCTCGTTCATATGGTTGACACGGTCGATGTAATCCAGAACAGCCTGCTCGTACTCTGTGCCCTTTACGTTCTCAAGGACTGTGGGATACTCCGGTGCCAGTACCATGAAAGTTGTTCCGTAAATGGTGTCAACTCTGGTGGTGAATACCGTAAGGACTTCGTCTGAATCCTTTACCTTGAAATCCACCTCGCATCCGTAGGAACGGCCGATCCAGTTCTTCTGCATCAGTCTGACCTTTTCGGGCCAGCCATCCAGGGAACCGTTATCTATGTTGTCCAGAAGTCTGTCAGCATAGTCGGTTATCTTGAGATACCACTGGCTGAGGTTCTTTTTGATCACCGGAGTGTGACATCTCTCGCAAGCACCGTCAACTACCTGCTCGTTGGCAAGTACTGTCTGGCAGGAGGGACACCAGTTAACGGGATTTTCCTTCTTATATGCCAGGCCTCTCTTGTAGAACTGAATGAAGATCCACTGCATCCAGCGGTAATACTCTTCAGAGCATGTGCAGCACTCTCTGTCCCAATCATAGGAAAGTCCCAGCTCTCTCAGCTGTTCTTCCATGTCGTGGATATTCTCCCAGGTCCACTTTGAAGGATGGATGCCGTGCTGTATGGCAGCGTTCTCAGCGGGAAGTCCGAAGGAATCGAATCCCATGGGATGAAGGACGTTATAGCCGTCCATCTTCTTGAATCTGGCCACCACGTCTCCGATGGAATAGTTCCTTACGTGACCCATGTGGAGTTTTCCCGAAGGATAAGGGAACATCTCGAGGCAATAGAATTTTTTGCCTTCGGGATCGTCGGTGGTCTTAAAGACTTCTTTTTCTTCCCAGATCTTCTGCCATTTCTTTTCTACTTCTGTGAATTCGTAACGTTCTTTCATAATCTTATGCCTCGATCTGCTCTATCGGGCAGTCTGCCCAGATCTTTTCAATGTTATACTTTTCTCTCATCTCAGGAGTGAACAAGTTGACGATCAGGTCGCCAAAGTCCAGAAGTATCCATTCTGATGCGTTCTTTCCTTCTACGGATTTTGCGGGAAGTTCAGCCCCTTCCAGAGCTTCTTCCAGATCGTCCGCCAGGGAATTGATCATTCTTAAAGAGTTTCCGGTACCGATAAGGAAATAATCCGCAAACCCGGATTTCTCACTGATATCGATGAGCACCAGATCCTGAGCCTTCTTATTGGATAAGGTCTCAGCTGCCAGCAATGCGTACTCTCTGTTTGTCATTTTGTCTCCTTGCAAAAAATCTATGGTGTTAAGTGTATCTTCATCAAGGAACCTGCCCTTTGAAAGCAGGTGGTCCCTGGTGTTTATAAGTGATCTTAAGACTCCTTGATCGAGCCCTTTTTCTTCAGCCTGCCTGATCTCATTCACTCCCGGATAATCTCTGCCCTCTTCTATGGCGTCCGCCAGGAATATCACCTTTTCCAGGATGGACATCCCGGGTCTTCCGGTGGTGTGAAAGGATACTGCGTTTAAGATATCTTCATCATCGATGCCGAAATCCGACCTGAGCCTTAAGGCCGCCACCTTGCTGTGGGCAAGGGATGGATTGTTCAGGTACTTATCGGGAAGCCCATGTTCTCTTATGAAACTGTTGAGTTCATCTCCATCAAGGTACCTGTAGAAATCATGGGCGATGGCCGCAATGTCTGCCTTCTCAGGATCGGCTCCGTACTTAAGCGCAAGCTCCCTCGCCTTCTTCCTTACCCCTTCCGTGTGTTTTTTGCGCTCCGGGTTAAGATTGAGGTCCATGAAGCTCAACAGCCTGTCCTTCAAATCAGTCTTCATCGTAAAGTCCGTTCTTGTAGATATAATCTTCTACAGCCTTGGGCACCAGGTGACTGATGGACTCTCCAAAAAGCGCCGCATCCCTGATCTCTGTGGAACTGATCTCCGGCATCTTGGTCTTGAGCCTTATGATCTCAGTGCCGTAATCTTCGGCGATGAATCTGATCTTGGACTCCAGGACTTTTTCGGGATAGCCCGGACGGGAGCTCACTATGAAGCTGAATTCCTCCAGCAGGCTTTCGCCCTTGTACCATCTGTCCACCTTGAGGAAGGAATCCGTTCCCATAACGAAATACAGGTCGTCATAGGGGTATAAGGTCTTGAGATGGGACATGGTATCGTAGGAGTAAGATATGTCTCCCTTTACCAGTTCGAAATCTGAGACCTCCACTCCTTCCCTGCCTTCGAAGGCCAGTTTGGCCATGGTCAGTCTATGCTTATCCTGAGCGATCTTCCTGTGCTGCTTAAAGGGCTGGATATGGGCAGGCATCACTATGAGCTTGTCCAGTCCAACCTCCTCCAGCGCAGCCAGCCCAAGAGCCACGTGGCCGTTGTGGATGGGATCGAAGGTCCCGCCCAGCACGCCGATCTTACTCATGTCTTACCTCTATTCCAAGTTCCTCAAGCTGAGCATCGTCCACTACGGAAGGCGCTCCGGAAACCAGGCACTGTGCGTTCTGGTTCTTGGGGAATGCGATGACTTCTCTGATGGAGGGCTCTCCAAGAAGAAGCATCACGAATCTGTCCAGGCCATAGGCAAGTCCTGCATGAGGAGGTGCACCATATTTAAAGGCTTCGATCAGGAAGCCGAACTTCTCGTCGCACTCTTCATCGGTGAGTCCAAGAGCTTCGAACATCATCTTCTGGAGATTTCTGTCATGGATCCTGACTGATCCTCCGCCCAGCTCTACGCCGTTAAGAACGATATCGTAAGCGTCTGCCTTGAGCTTCAGGGGATCTGTCTTTAAGAGATCCAGCTGATCCAGCTTGGGGCATGTGAAGGGATGGTGCATTGCTTTGAGCCTGCCGGTCTCCTCGTCCTCTTCGAACATGGGGAAGTCGACTACCCAGAGGAGCTTGTATTCCTTGTCGTTGAGAAGTCCCATGCGGCCTGCGCATTCTCTTCTTAAGAATCCCAGTGCATCGTAGGTGACCTTCGCCTTATCTGAAACGATGAGGATGAGGTCTCCCTGCTTAGCATCGAAGACTTCTGCGATCTTAGCCAGCTCTTCCGGTGCAAAAAACTTGTTTACGGAAGATGTTATTCCGTCGGCGTTCATTCTGATCCATACAAGACCCTTTGCGCCGTAGTGCTTGGACATGTCAGTGAGCTTATCGATGTCCTTTCTGGAGAAGAAGTCGGATCCTCCATCTACGCAGATGCCTCTTACGTCTCCGCCGGAAGCGAGGCAATCGGTGAATACCTTGAAATTGCAGTCCTTCACCACGTCATTTAATTTTTTGAGCTCGAATCCGAACCTGAGGTCAGGCTTGTCTGAGCCGTATCTTTCCATGGCTTCATCCCAGGGCATCCTCTGAAGAGGAATCTGGATATCAACGCCCAGGCATTCCTTGAAGACTCTCTTGAGATAGCCTTCCTGCACTTCGATGACCGTATCCTGGTCTGCGAAGGACATCTCAAGGTCTATCTGAGTGAATTCAGGCTGTCTGTCTGCTCTCAGGTCTTCGTCTCTGAAGCACTTAACTACCTGCATGTACCTGTCGGTGCCGCCCACCATGAGAAGCTGCTTGAAAAGCTGCGGGCTCTGAGGAAGAGCGTAGAACTCTCCAGGGAAGGTTCTGGAGGGAACGATATAGTCCCTGGCTCCCTCGGGAGTGGACTTGATGAGATAAGGAGTTTCAACTTCCGTGAAGCCGTTCTCATCGAAGTAGTCCCTTGTGACCTTCACCAGCTTGTGTCTGAAGGACAGATTTCTCTGCATGTGAGGCTTTCTCAGGTCCAGATATCTGTACTTCATTCTAAGGCTGTCTGAAGCATCGTCATCATCCTTAACGTAGATCGGCGGTGTATCCGCTTCGCTGTAGATTATCATGTCAGTTGCTTCAACTTCCACTTCACCGGTCGCGATCTGATCGTTCTTGGCTGATCTTTCACGTACGATGCCCTTCACTCCGATGACATATTCGGATCTGACTGAATCCGCCAGATCGAATACTTCCTTGGGAACGTTTTCATCGAATGTCACCTGTACGATACCTGTCTTGTCCCTTAAGTCAACGAAAATCAGGGAACCGAGATTTCTTCTCTTGGCTACCCACCCGTTTAAAACGACTTCCTGTCCTACGTTACTGATATTAAGCTCTCCGCACATCGAGGTGCGCTTATAGATAGTGCTCATTAATAAGATTCTCCTCTATTTAGTGATCGATTCGTAAAGATCTTCAAACTTGACTTCCACCTGGTCACCGGTCTCCATGTTCTTCAGAGTTGCAGCGCCCTTTTCGATCTCGTTGTCACCGAGAACGATAGTGTATCTTGCGTTGATCCTGTCGGCATATTTGAACTGGCCCTTGAAGTTTCTCTGAAGGTCGTCCATCTGTACCTTGGCTCCCTTTTCTCTCAGATCCTTCATGAGCTTCTGACCCATGAGTCTTGCGTTCTTGCCCATGGTGGCGATAAGTGCATCGCAGGGAGAGGGCTGAGGAATGATTACTCCGTTTGCTTCCATGAGCATCAGCAGTCTCTCCTTGCCTAAGCCGAATCCTACGCCGGGGATCGGAAGACCGCCTACCTCTTCTGCAAGGTTGTCATATCTTCCGCCGCCGCAGACCGTTCCCTGAGCTCCAATGGAGTTGGAAACGAATTCGAAGGCTGTCTTTGTATAGTAATCAAGACCTCTTACGATCCTGGGGTTCACCACATAGGGAATTCCCATGGCATCCAGGTTTTCCTTGAGTTCCTCAAAGGCGTCTCTGCACTCGTCGCAAAGATTGTCCAGCATCATGGGAGCGTCAACTACCAGTGCCTGGTCTATGGGTGACTTGCAGTCCAGGATCCTCATGGGATTCTTCTCATATCTGGACTGGCAGGTCTCGCAAAGCTGGTCATAAACCGGTCTCAGGAAGTCTCTGAGCTTCTGACGGTATGCTCCCCTGCACTTGGGGCATCCAACGGAATTGATCTCAAGTGTAAGGTCTGTAACACCCATGCTCTTAAGGAAGTCATAGCCGATGGCAATGATCTCCGCGTCAGCTACCATGTTTGGTGTGCCGAAGGTCTCCACGCCGAACTGGTGGAACTCTCTGAGACGTCCGCTCTGGGGTTTTTCATATCTGAAGCAGGGAATGTCATAGTAGACCTTTGTTGGCTGGACCTCAGCGTAAGTTTTTTGCTCGATGAAGGCTCTGACTGCAGGAGAAGTTCCTTCAGGCTTAAGTGTCACCGATCTTCCGCCGTGATCCGTAAATGTATACATTTCCTTCTGAACAACGTCAGTGGTGTCCCCTATTCCTCTCTGGAACAGTTCAGTGTGCTCGAACATCGGAGTACGGATCTCTTTGAAGCCGTATCTCTCACAGATGTTTCTCCACTTTTCTTCTATGTAATGCCATTTGTACACCTGCTGGGGCATGATATCTTTTGTTCCTTTTGGTGCATTAGTAAGCATTTGACTACCTCCTTTTCAAGTCTTCTGACTGTTTATATATTTCAGGAACCATGTCAAAGATCCCTGTTTCTTTACGCTGAAGCATCTCGTCCAAACGGTCGATATATACTTCGTAATTTGATACATTGGGCACTCTCTCAAGGCGGTTCTCCCGTGGAAAATATACCTTGGACATCCCGCCCGCGCCCAGCGCCACGATGGACTGCTGTTCATCCATTATTCTTATGTTGTAGATCCCGGCGCTGCCTTCCCGGCACCATCCGGTGTTCTCCAGAGCCCCTGCCATCCGCTTCAGCCTGTACAGATAATATGGTCTGTACCCGGCCTTGCGCAAAACATCCGCCCCGTATTCTATCATCTCTCTGGCAGCTTCCGCATGATGGAGATGGTATTCACTGTCCTCCTGTATCAGCCGGGAGGCTCTCTTAAGGGCCAGTGTATGGATCGTTATATCGGTGGGTCCAAGCTCCAGCACCTTCGAAAGCGAACCCGCGAAATCCTCAGGAGTCTCCTTGGGAAGCCCTGCTATAAGATCACAGTTTATATTCCTTATGCCTGACTCCCGGGCCGCCTGAAAGGCAGTGTAGATATCTTCTACGGTATGTCGTCTTCCGATGATATCCAGGGTCTCCTGCTTCATGGTCTGCGGGTTGATGGATATGCGGGTGACTCCGGCATCATAGGCGGCTTTCATTTTGTCCGGGTCTATGGTGTCAGGTCTTCCTGCCTCCAGGGTGAATTCTCTGAGCCCTGAGATATCCATCTCGCTTCTTATGCAGTCCAGCAGTTCACGGAGTTCATACCGGTCCAGGGTCGTAGGTGTTCCCCCACCTATATAGAGGGTCTCTACACCGAGGCCTGTCTCTCTCATCCTGCGCCCCACGTAAGATATCTCCTTATGGAGAGCTTCCAGATATCTTTTGATCTCCTCCTGAGGCTTCTGATTCGAAGTGAAGCTGCAGTAGAGGCATCTGGTGGGACAGAAAGGAATTCCGATGTATACCCCTGCGCTGGTGTGATCGTCGCCCTGAAGTACTTCCTGCTGGTATTTGTAGATCTCTATGAGAAGATCCGCCTTATCCTCAGAAAGACCGTCCTCCTCAATGAGGATCCTTCTCACCTCATCCTCTGAATGAGGCTGTCTGCCGTTATATGGGTTGCCCCTGAACAGTTCTCTTGTAAGCTTCACCGGTTTGACACCGGTCAATATTCCCCAGGAACCTCTCATATGACAAAAGGGTTATATTTTTTCTCCTCCCCTATGGTGGTGAAACCCATATGCCCCGGAAGCACCACCGTATCATCCGGAAGGGTGAACAGTTTCTCAACTATGGACTTCTTTAACTGTGGGAAGCTTCCTCCCCAGAAATCCGTCCTTCCCACGGAAAACCTGAAAAGCGTGTCTCCCGCAAAAAGATGGCCGTCCACCAGGATGCTCTGTCCTCCGGGAGTGTGCCCCGGGGTGAAGATGAAGAGAAGCTCCATGTTTCCCACCTTCATGGTATCCATGTCGTCGGTGAGAATGTCCGGCGTTACGGACAGAGCCCTTCCGAACATCTCAAGGGAATCGTTCTTTCTCGGGTCTTCAAGAAGTTCAACTTCGTTCTTGTTTGCAACCACCTTTATGTCAGGGAATTCCTGCTTGAGACGGGCAATGCCCCCGATGTGGTCGCCGTGTCCGTGGGTCAGGATTATATAGGAGGGTCTGAGCTCCAGTTCCCTGATCTTGTCCACTATCTCCTGCTTGTATCCGCCGGGATCCAGGATGAAGCAATCCTTGGTCTCCTCGTCGTATACGACGAATGTATTGACCGAGATGGGCCCCGTGGTGTAATGAATTATTTTCATGTGTCTAGAATAGTTTCCTGCTGTCCAAAAGAATGGTCACAGGTCCGTCATTTACTATATTAACTGACATCTCCGCCTGGAATACGCCTTCCTCCACATGGATACCTCTGGCTCTCAGCCCTTCGTTGAATCGCATGTAGAGCTCGTTGGCCCTTTCCGGCCTCTCTGCCCTGATCCAGCTGGGTCTCTTCCCTCTTCTCACGTCTCCTAAGAGGGTGAACTGAGATATGGAGAGCACCTGGCCTCCTATATCCAGTACCGAAAGATTCATGACCCCGTCTTCGTCATCGAAGATGCGAAGCCCTGATATCTTTTCGATCATGTAATCCAGGTCCTTCTGTTCGTCTTCGGCTTCAACTCCGAGAAGAACCATCAGGCCTTTATCTATGGAACCGGTGACCCGGTCATCCACAGTAACAGATGAAGACGTTACTCTCTGAACTACTGCTCTCATTTCTAGCTCCTGGCTCTGTATACCTTTGACACGCCTTCCACGTTTCTTAAGGCTCTCAGGATCCTGTCCATCTCCTGAATGGAGGAAATGGATATCCTGATATTCATGCTCATGCCGCCGTCGGGACTGGTCCTGGCGTTTACTCCTGTCAGATCCACATCCAGGTTCTCGCAAGTCTTTGAGATATCCGAAAGGAAGCCTCGTCTGTCGCTGCCGATGATCGTGATCGCAACGTCGTATGACTTGCCTTCCTTTACATCCTCCCATTCCACCTTGATGAGCCTGGGCTCTTCTTCCCTCGGAAGGGATACGATGTTAGTGCAGTCCTTTCTGTGGACAGATATTCCCCTGCCCTTGGTGATGTATCCGATGATCTCGTCTCCGGGAACCGGACTGCAGCACTTGGCCAGCTTTATCATAAGGTTGTCAGCACCTTCAACTATAACGCCGGCGCTGCCGGATCTCTTCCTGTCGAATCTGGTCCTCTTGGCCTCCTGAGCCTTGAGATCCTCCATGATCTCCTCATTGGTCTTAGGAAGCTCCTGCTTGGTCTCCTCTTCGTAATAACTGATGAGTAGATTGCAGAACTTGCTGACCAGAGCGCCTCCGTTGGAAAGCTGTGCCCAGCCTTCCTCAGGCGATGCAAACTTGGAATCCTTCATGGCTCGCCTGATATAGGCGTCCTTGTAAACAAGTGTCATGTCGGGAACACGTTTTTTGAGATACTTCTCAACCATGTCCCTGCCCTTTTCTATGTTGGCGTCCTTGTTTGCTTTTTTGAGGAAGGACCGGATCTTGTTTCTGGCATTGGATGACTTGACTATCTTTAACCAGTCGATGGATGGTCCTGAAGAGTTCTGGGAAGTGATGATCTCGACTATGTCTCCGTTGTTCAAAACATAGTCGATGGGCACCATCTTGCCGCTGACCTTGGCTCCCACGCACTTGTATCCGATGTCAGAGTGGATCTTGAAGGCGAAGTCCAGAGGAGTGGACCCTGCGGGAAGCTCCAGTACCTTGCCCTGAGGGGTGAAGACGAATACCTGGGAAGCAAAAAGATCCATCTTTACATTCTCCAGGAAGTCCTTGGAGTCCTCGGAATCCTTCTCCAGTTCCAGTGACTGCCTGAGCCAGGCCAGTTTGATCTCGTCCTGGTTTATCTCAGCTGAAGTCTTGCCTTCCTTGTATTTCCAATGGGCTGCGATACCGTATTCAGCCACCTGATGCATCTCCTGAGTCCTGATCTGGATCTCAAAGGGCTCTCCGTTCTCCCCGATCACGGTGGTATGGATGGACTGATACATGTTGGGCTTCGGCATGGCTATGTAGTCCTTGAACCTGCCGGGGATGGGTGTCCACATGGTGTGGACGATGCCAAGCACCGCATAACAGTCTCTAACAGTATCCACTATGATCCTGACAGCTATAAGGTCGAAGATCTCGTCCAGATCCTTATGCTGGTACTTCATCTTTTTGTAGATGGAATAATAGTGCTTGGCCCTGCCGTAGATATCGTATTTGAAGCCCATGTCATCAAGGGATTCCTTGATCTCTTCGATGACGTTGTTGATAACAGTCTCTCTCTGGGTCTTCATCTGGCTTATGCGATGTACCAGATCCTCATACACATCCGGGTAGAGAAACTTTAGTGCCAGATCTTCCAGTTCAAATTTGATGGAGAATATTCCAAGTCTGGCTGCCAGAGGAGCATAGATCTCCAGTGTCTCAGTGGACTTTTCTTTGATCTTTTCGGGAGATTTGTACTGAAGGGTCCTCATATTGTGGAGCCTGTCCGCCAGTTTGATCACCAGTACTCTGATGTCCTTGGACATGGCAAGGAACATCTTGCGGAAGTTCTCCGCCTGAATGTTCTCCTTTGAGGCAAACTTGATATTTCCCAGCTTGGTGACACCGTCCACCAGGGCGCAGATCTCCTCGCCGAAATCAGCGATGAGCTGCTCCTCGGTGTACTCGGTATCCTCTACAACGTCATGCAAAAGCCCACCGACTATGGTGTCTTCGTCCATGCCAAGCTTTGCCAGGATGTATGCAACATTCACAGGGTGAATGATGTAAGGATCTCCTGACTGCCTGAACTGCCCCTCGTGCAGTCTGTCCGCCACGACAAAAGCCTTCTCAATGACCTCGGTGTTGTATGTGGGGTTTATTTTAAGAAGCTCCTCAATGAAGGCTTCCTTTGTAAGTTTGGTTCCTTCTTTATTCTCCACTTTACGGTCTCAGTTTATTTATTCTTCTTGGACTTCTGCTTTGATTTAGACTTGGTCTTGGTCTGAACCGCTTCCTCTTTGGTCTTGTTGCTTTCCTTGGCCTTTTCCTTACGTCTCTCAGTTCTCTCCTTCTCCTGCTGCTTGAGCATGTACTTGGACATTTCGTCCTTCTTGTTCATGTCATAGTACAGCGGTGCGCATACGAAGATGGATGAATAGCATCCAACGATGACGCCGACCATGAGAGGAATGATGAACTGGCTGATGGATCCTCCCACCAGGAGGATCAGGGGAACCATTACCACCAGGGTGGTAAGCGATGTCATGATGGTCCTGTTCAGAGTCTGGTTCAGTGAAAGGTCAATATTGGCTTCATTATTGTTCTTTGAATATAGTTTTTTGTTGTATCTGATCCTGTCGAAGATGACGATGGTGTCATTGATGGAGTATCCAACAAGTGTAAGGATAGCAGCGATGAAGGGGTTGTTCACCGTGTATCTGAAGATGGCATAGAATGCCAGTACCATCAGAACGTCGTGGGCAACTCCGACTATGGCGCTGAATCCGTACTTCCAGGACTTGAACCTGAAAATGATGTAGATCAGCATGCCTATGGCGGCGATGACTACAGCCTTGAAGGCATTAGCCTTCAGCTCGTCTCCTACTGAAGGTCCGAACTGCTCGGAAGCGATCAGTGCCCCGTCCTCAAGTCCGAACTTCTCCTGCAGTGCACCAAAGACTTCATTTCTTTCGGAATTTTCAAGTGCCTTGATGGTCTTGATCTGGACCTGCGTATTGCCCTCACCTGTGTAGATGATGGAGGGGTCAAGGTCGAAAGACTTGATGGCGTCTTCCACATCAGAGATCTTGACCTGTTCACCCATCTCTACCTGGATGGTGGTACCGCCGGTGAAGTCGATTCCATAGTTCATACCAAATGCTATGGAGCAAACGAGACCGATGATAATGATGGCGCAGGATGCGATGTAGAAGATCTTCCTGTTCTTGATGAAGTTGAATTTTTTGTGGATGAACTGCTTGGGAGTTTCATCCTCGTTAACGCCGAAGTACTTATTCTTGCAGAACCTCTCTGTTCCTGCAAGGAAGCTTAAGAACAGCTGGGAGATGATAACGGCCGTGAAGATACTGAACACGATACCGATCATCAATGTAAGGGCGAATCCCTTTACTGTGGTGGTTCCTACCTCGTAGAGAACGATGGCTGCGATAAGTGTTGTTATCTGTGCGTCGAGTACTGTTACGATAGCATCCTTGAAACCGCTGTCAACAGCGACTCTTATGGATTTGCCTTCACAGATCTCCTCCTTGATCCTGGAGAAGATGATAACGTTGGCGTCCACTGCCATACCTATTGAAAGGATGAGAGCAGCGATACCGGGAAGTGTAAGAACCACATCGAAGGCGACCATGGCCCATACGAACATAATCACGTACAGTACCAGTGCAATGTCTGCCACAAGTCCCAGAAGGCCATACATGAGAAGCATCAGCGCGAACACGATGATTATGCCGATACCGCCTGCGATGATGGACTTGTCAAGAGCGTTTGCTCCGATGGTAGCGGACTGGACAGATGACTGGATCTCCTTAAGTTCAACGGGAAGAGCACCGCCTCTGATGAGAGCTGCTGTAGTTGTAGCCTGCTCCTTGCTGAATCTTCCTGAGATCTCAGCTTTTCCGCCTGATATAACACTCTTGACTTGGGGATGCGTGATAACTGCTCCATCAAGAACGATGGCTATCTCGTCGGATTTCATTCCTTCCACAGTGACTTCAGGTTCGTTGTTGAAAGCCTTTCTGGTACCCTCTTCGAAGAGCGAAGCTCCTTCGGGTGTAAATTCAAGGAGGATCTTGTAATATGATCCATCTGTATCCACCTGAGCGTCCTGAACATAAGAACCATCAAGCACGACGCTTCCATCGGAGAGCATGAAGTAGAGCTGGGCAGTTGTGCCGATAGCTTCTATAGCTTCGTCTGCGTTGGTGACTCCGGGCATCTCGACTCTCAGTCTGTTGGTTCCTTCGATGGTTACTGAAGATTCGGCAACACCCAGTTCATTTACTCGGTTGTCGATGACCGCCCTGGTCTGTTCCATGAGTTCCTTAAGTTCCTCACCGGACAGATTCATTTCATCGGTCTGTGCTTCCATAACGACATAAACGCCACCGTTGATATCAAGACCGTATTTCAGGGCGTCTTTTCCGTTGATGTAATTACCATCCTCGTCCTTTGTTATTCCGTGGAATGTGGCAAAAAGCCCGAACAGAATAACGATAATGACGAGGATCGACAGTACAGCTTTTAATTTCTGACTCATTTACAATGACCTCACAATTCGTTTGTATATTATTTTCCGAAAAATGCACAAAGATAGGCATTATTACAGACAATATATTATATCAACACAGATGTCAAAAAACAAGAAAAACTCCTTGAAAAACAAGGAGTTTTTAAAGTCTTCATATTGCGTGGATCTAGCCGTCCAGTTCTTCAGTGAGATCTTCAACGGTCTCCTGAACGTCCTGAACTGTTTCCTTGACTTCTTCTTTAACGTCCTCTGCCTCGGCAGGAGTCTCTTTTCTGAGACGCTTGATGCTCTTCTTGGGAGCATCCTCTTCCTTGACATCCTCAGCTTCAGCCTTAGCTGCTGCCTTGCGGGGAGCATCCTTCACAACAGAAGAAACTGACCATCTGGCCATCTCAAGTCTGACTCTGTCAGCGCCGGTCTGGATAACTATAGTCTCGTCCTTGGTCTTGACTATCTTGCCATAGATGCCGCCAATGGTTACGATCTCATCGCCTACCATCAGGCTCTTACGCATTTCGTTGATCTGCTTATCCTTCTTCCTCTGAGGTCTGATCATAAGGAAGTACATGATAGCGATAAGCGCTACAAGAGGTAAAAATTGAGCTGCTGTCTGACTCATGGGTTATAACTCCTTCAGTAATAGTATTTTGGATCCTATGGTGCCGGCAGTGGGGGTCGAACCCACACGGTGTCGCCACCACGGGATTTTGAGTCCCGCACGTCTGCCAATTCCATCATGCCGGCAAAACATCGAACACAATTATATTATCACAGTAAAATTAAAAAAACAACAAAATATTTTAGGCTTCCCCCACAATACAGAGAAGCGCGTCCACTTGCTCGTAAAGCCAGGTAAGATCCAGAGAATTGGTGATGACGTGATCTGCAAGCTTTTCTTTTTCATCGTCGCTCATCTGACTGTCTATCCTTCTTAAGATCTCTTCTCTGGAAAGGCCGTCTCTCTTCATCACCCTGCTGATCCTGGTCTCGACGCTTGCCGTCACCAGCCAGCATTCATCCATATCCTTCTCAAGACCCATCTCGAACAAAAGAGGTGCGTCGAAGAACACCGGGCCCTCATGGCCCTCTTCCCTCAAGTGCTCCACCTGAGCCATGAATTCGTCTTTCACAATGGTGCAGACTATGTCTTCAAGCCTATGCCTCCCCTCCCGGCTGGCAAAGACCATGTCAGCCATGGCCTTGCGGTCCAGGGTTCCGTCATCCTTGAACACACCTGCCCCGAATTCCAGAAGAATGGGTTTAAGAGCAGGCCCGCCGGGGGCAGTGGCCGCTCTTGAGATGGCATCTGCATCGATCACAGTGTAGCCTTTTTTTATTAAATACTCGGATACCGTACTCTTACCGCTTCCGATACCGCCGGTAAGTCCAATGACTTTCATCTGGAAACTCCTTATTTCAGATCGTACCAATTGTCAGATGTATTAAGATCCACAGTAAGCTTCACGCTGAGCTCCACAGCCTCCTCCATGGAACGTCTGAGAAGAGCTGCGATCTCTTCCCTATCTTCAGTATCAGCTTCTATTATGAGCTCGTCGTGTATCTGAAGTATCAGTCTGGAACCCGGATACTTATCCTTGAGTTCTCTGTATACCTTGTTCATGGCAAGCTTGATAATATCTGCAGCCGAGCCCTGTATGGGCGTGTTCATGGCAAGTCTTTCGCCAAACTGTCTCAGCATGTAGTTGGGTGAACTGATCTCCCTGATGAGCCTCTTCCTCCCGAGAATGGTCTCAGCATAGCCCTTGGTCCTTGCCAGTTCTATTCTGGAATCCAGATATTCCTTTACCTTTGGATGCTTCAGGAAGTATTCCCTTATGTACTCCTCCGCTTCCTTTCTTGTGGTGTGGATCTCCTCGGAAAGGCCGAAGCCGGACATTCCGTATATCACTCCGAAGTTTACAGCCTTAGCCTTCGCCCTCTCGTTGGGTGTGACCTGATCGTAGGGTATTCCCAGGACCCTGGAAGCTGTAAGTCTGTGGATATCCTCATTGTTATTGAAGGCGCTGAGAAGAGCCTCATCCTCCGACAGGTGGGCCAGTATCCTAAGCTCGATCTGAGAATAGTCGGCGCCTATAAGCACCTTCCCATCCCCGGCATGGAAAGCTTTGCGGATCTGTCTTCCCAATTCTTGCCTGACCGGGATGTTTTGCAGATTCGGTTCAGTGCAGCTGATCCTGCCGGTCTGGGCCACAGTCTGCTGGAAGTGGCAATGGATCCTTCCATCAGGCGCGATAAGCGGGATCATTCCGTCTATGTATGTAGAAGCCAGCTTGGTGAGATTCCTGTATTCCAGCACCTTGTCCACGATAGGATGCTTGTCCCTGAGCTTCTCCAGGACCTCAGCACTGGTGGAATAACCTCTCTTGGTCTTCTTTCCGAAGGGAAGCTCCAGTTTCTCAAAAAGTATCTCTCCCAGCTGGATCGGTGACTTGATGTTAAAGGTCTCCCCTGCCAGGTCATGTATCTCATTTTCAAGGGCCTGAACATCCTTTTCCAGGCTATTTCCGAAGTCCTTAAGGAATTGGGCATCGCAGCAGATCCCCGCCGCCTCCATGGATGCCAGGACCTCTATCAATGGAAGCTCGCAGCCGTAGAAAACCTTCTCTAAGCCCTGCTTCTTAAGTTCGCTCTCCTGGACCTTCCTCAGAGAATCTGTGATCGAAGCGCAAAACATACCTCTCCTGAGATCGTCTTTTGCGCTGTCCCTGAAAAGATCCATCTGGTCATCCTGTCCCTGGGCATTTTCATCCGAAGAGGCCTCGTATCCAAGCCTGTCATAGGCCACAGATTCCAAGCCGTAATCCTTCCTGGTGGGATCTATGCAGTACTCGCATACTGATGTGTCGAAGGTGACCTCCGGGCAAGCGGACCCCGTATATATGGTCCCATACAGGAAGTTCTTCACATCGTGCCCGTAGACTCTCAGTCCCAGATCATTCAGTTTCTCTGAGAACTGCTGAAACGAAAGGCTTCTGAGATCTACGTAACAAGCCAGGTCCGGCGTCTTAAATACCAGTCCTTCCGGCCTCAGGTCCTTGCTGTGGGAGAATTCTCCGAATTGCATGACGAAAACTTCCTGCCCCTTAAAGGCATCAAGGGCATCCAGATCATCAGAAGATCTCACAAAGACCTCTCTGATGTCCTCCGGGATCTTGATCTCTATCTTGCCTGTTCCCGCCGGTCCAAGCTTCTTAAGGAAGTTCTTGAATTCCAGCTTTTCGAAGAGCTCTCTCAGCTTATCCTGATCTGGTTCACCGAAACGCATCTCACTTAGATCCACATCCATTGGAACATCCCTGATGATGGTGGCAAGATGCTTAGACATGCGGGCAAGATCCGCATTCTCTTCCACCTTGGCCCTCATGGCAGGTTTTTTGATCTCGTCAGTGTGATCCAGCATGTTCTCCAGGCTGCCGAACTGGGTGAGAAGTTCTATTCCGCCCTTCTCTCCTATGCCCGGAACTCCCGGGATATTATCGGAGGTGTCTCCCATTATACCCTTAAGGTCGATGAACTGCAGGGGTGTGAGACCGTATCTCTCCACTACCTTATCCTTATCGTAAAGGTCGAAGTCGGAGACCCCCTTCTTGGTGAAGAGGACCTTGGTGGTGTCGGACGCCAGCTGGAGGGAATCCTTGTCACCGGTGATTATAATGGGTTCTATTCCCTTCTCCTCGGCGATCTTAGAGACCGTTCCAAGAATATCATCCGCCTCAAAACCCGGTTTCTCCAGAATTGCTATGTTCATGGCTCTTAAGATGTCCTTAAGTATGGGCATCTCCATGGCCAGTTCAGGAGGCATGGGGCGCCTTTTGGCTTTGTATCCCGAATATTCCTTGTGCCTGAAGGTGGGCTCCTTCAGATCGAAGGCCACAGCTGCATAGTCAGGGCTGTAATCCTCCTGGATCTTATAGAGCATACTCAAAAAACCATATATACCCTGTGTATATATGCCTTCCTTGGTTATCATCGGCCTCTGTATTGCATAGAAGGCCCTGTTTATCAGACTATTGCCGTCAATAATGATAATGCGTTCCATTTTCACTCTCAATAAATAAAAAATCCCAGAATACCGTCAAGGATAAAAAGACGCCCTATCTCTCTTGATAGGCGGGTGCCTGCGGACTGATCTCTGCCTTCCATTCGGTGACGGCTTGACATAACATGCAGCCCGACACGTGCTCCCTATGCGTAACTGTAGGTTCTTTTTAACTCCTTTAACTAATATTCCAGGATAATTAAGTTACTCTTCTACAAGCTCCACTGCACAATTGTGGTGGACCTTCTGTACGTCCTCGTTCTCCTCGAGAAGATTGATCATTCTGGAGAGTCTCTTAAGATCTTCCGGCTTGGGAGTAGCTTCCATGGAAGGAACCTTCTCGATGTCGGCTTCTACGAATTCATAGCCTTTTTCTTTCATCTGGCTCAGAACGTCAGCGAAAGCGGAAGGATCAGTATAGATAACGAAGGATCCTTCTTCTGTGACCATGTCGTCAGCTCCTGCTTCAAGAGCATCTTCCATTACTGTATCCTCATCCAGGTTTCCCTCTTCGTTATCCACTACAAGGACTCCCTTGGAGCTGAACATATAAGATACGCATCCCGGTGTTCCCAGGTTTCCGCCGTATTTATCAAAGATGGAACGGACCGAAGATGTGGTCCTGTTGGTATTGTCTGTAAGTGCGTCAACGATGACTGCAACTCCGCCAAGTCCGTATCCCTCGAAGGACATCTCTTCGAAGTTGACGTTGCCCAGTTCTCCTGTGCCCTTCTTGATGGCTCTCTGAATGTTGTCGTTGGGCATTGAGATGGCCTTGGCCTTCTCAATGGCCAGTCTCAGTGATGCGTTGTAGTCGGGGTCTCCGCCGTCCTTAGCTGCTACTGTGATAGCCTTAGCATATTTAGTAAACATAGCTGCTCTCTTGGAGTCCTGAGCAGCCTTTCTTCCTGCAATAGTACCGTGTCTTCCCATGAGACACCTCCCTCGTTTCAATATTTTTTTAGATTATACACCCATAAGCATGGGATTTCAAGATTTATCAAAAAACCTGTACCGCCTCTTTTCAAAGAGGCGGTGAAAGGCATTATCTAAGTGTTATATAGCCTTCTTTTCGTTAAGACCATATCTGGCGTTGGCCATCATGAGCTTGATTCTGTTGACCTGGTTTACGCTGGATGCTCCCGGGTCATAATCGATGGCGACTATATTCGCTCCCGGGAACTTCTCACGAATAGCCTTCATCATGCCCTTGCCTGTAACGTGATTGGGAAGACATGCGAAGGGCTGCAGGCATGCGATATTTGTGGCACCGCTCTCAATGAGCTCGATCATCTCCCCTGTAAGGAGCCAGCCTTCTCCGCACTGGTTTCCGGTGGACGCAATGGTAGATGCGGCCCTGGCAGTGTCTTCGATGTGAGACATCTCGGTGAAATGATTGGACTCTCTCAAGGCCTTTCTGATGGGTCCTCTTACGTATTCCACCAGCTTGATACCTGCCATATTGATGAGGTATTGCTTCCTGGAGCCTGAGAGGTGCTCGTAGTTGAATTTTTTGTTGTACATTCCATAAAGGAAGAAGTCAACGAATTCAAGGACTACGGCTTCTCCACCCTCCTTCTCGATGAGATCCACTATCCTGTTGTTGGCGTCGGGATGATACTTGACAAGGATCTCTCCCACCACTCCAACCTTAGGCTTGACCTCACCGGTTCTCGGCACTTCATCGAAATCCTTGATGATCCTCGGTGCGGTCTTCCAAAGCTGCTTGATGCTGCCGTTTCTGCAGTTTTCCAGGATCTCAGCCTCGTATTTACGCATGACGGCTTCAGCTGCTCCGGGTTCAACCTCGTAGGGTCTCGTTGCATAGAGGCATCTCTGCATTATGTCTCCATAAAGACCTCCTATCAGAAGCCTTACTCCCAGCTTAAGATCGATCTCGAATCCCGGGTTCTTCTCCAGAATACCTGTGTTGAAGCTGATCACCGGGATCTGCTCAAGTCCCAGATCCTTCAGTGCCTTTCTCAGGAGACTGACGTAGTTGGATGCTCTGCACCCTCCTCCTGTCTGGGACATGATCAGGGCAACCTTGTCCGGATCATAGTTTCCGGTCTTAAGTTCCTTGATCATCTGACCCAGGGTTATAAGGGTGGGATAACAAGCATCGTTATTGATGTATCTCAGACCCTCCTGTATGCCCTCTCCATTTGAATCCTCGGGAAGGAGCACTACATTGTACCCGCAGGCCTTCATGCACTCTTCCAAATAGTTGAAATGAATGGGACTCATCTGGGGTACCAAGATGGTGTAATCCTTCTTCATCTGTTTAGTAAAATATTTCCTGATGAAGGGCTTACGGGTAGGATCAGCCTTGACCCCATTCTTCTCTCTCTCTTCCATGGCGGCCTTGAGAGACCTGATCCTGATGCGGATGGCCCCAAGGTTGTTTCCTTCGTCGATCTTTATAAGTGTATAAAGTTTATTGGAGTTCTCAAGGATCTCCATTACTTCGTCCGTAGTCACTGCGTCCACGCCGCATCCGAAGGAGTTGAGCTGGATCAGCTCCACGTCATTCATGCCGGATACCACGTTGGCTGCCCTGTAAAGTCTGGAATGATATGTCCACTGGTCAAGGACTCTGATGGGTCTTTCCAGCGGTTCCTCGTCGCAGATGGAGTCTTCAGACAGGACTACCATATCGAAGGATGTGATCAGCTTATCTATGCCATGGTTGATCTCGCTGTCCAGATGGTAAGGTCTTCCTGCCAGCACTATGGACTTGAGACCTTTGGATCTTGCATATTTAAGAGCCTTCAAGCCTTCTCTTCTTACATCTCTCTTGAACTTGAGCTGTTCCTCTCTGGCAGCTTTCACCGCCTCCTGCAGTTCAAGAAGGCTGACCCCTGCCTTGGAATCCGCCATGAGTTCAGCCATCCTCTTGACCAGTCTCTCGTCATTATCGTAGGGAACGAAGGGATGAAGGAAGGTAACTCCTTCTTTTTCCAGATCCTTCCCCATGTTGTTGGCGATGACTTCCGGATAGGTGGCTACAACAGGACAGTTGTAATGGTTCGGAGCATTCTTGTCCTCGATGTATTCGTAGTTGACGCAGGGGTAAAATATCTTCTTCTCACCCATCTCCACCAAGGTCTTGATGTGTCCGTGAACGATCTTAGCAGGATAGCAAGCCGTGTCGGAGCTGATGTATTCCATGCCTTTTTCGTAGATCTTCTTGGAAGACATGGGGCTCAGTATCACCCTGTACCTAAGTTTAGTGAAGAAGGTGAACCAGAAGGGATAATCCTCATACATATTGAGTACTCTGGGTATTGCTATGTGCCCTCTTATGGCTCTTTCCTCGCTTAAGGGTTCGTAGCTGAAAAGCCTTTTAAGCTTGTACTGATAGAGATTGGGGACATCATTGTGAGAATTGACCAGCCCTGCCCCCTTCTCGCATCTGTTGCCCGTGACGTACCTGGCCTTCTTGCCGAAGTTGGTTATGGTAAGAAGGCAGTTGTTGCTGCATCCCTGGCAGCGGCCGTTCTTTGAGCTATAGGTGAAGCTCTCCAGTTCATCCTTTGAAAGGATCTCCGATCTCTCTCCTTCTGAAGCCTCTTCCAGAGAGTTGAGAGCGGCGCCGAAGGCTCCCATTAGCCCTGCTATATCAGGTCTTACCACATCTCGTCCCAGGATCTTTTCGATGGCTCTCAAGCAGGATTCATTTAAGAACGTACCGCCCTGGACCACTATCTTCTCTCCGGCCTCCTCGGGATTTCTCAGCTTTATGACCTTGTAGAGCGCGTTTTTGATAACTGAATATGACAGGCCGGAAGCGATATCCCCTATGGATGCTCCTTCCTTTTGAGCCTGCTTCACCATGGAATTCATGAAAACTGTGCACCTTGTTCCCAGGTCCACCGGACTTTCAGCCATGAGTCCCACTTTGGCGAATTCCGTTACGGGAAGGTCCACGGACCTTGCATAGGTCTCTATGAAGGAACCACAGCCAGAGGAGCAGGCTTCGTTCAGCATGATGTTATGGATGGCACCGTTACGGATGCGCATGCATTTCATGTCCTGACCGCCTATGTCCAGTATGAAATCCACTCCCGGCAGGAACTCCTCGGCAGCCTTATAGTGGGCCATGGTCTCAATGAGACCGTTATCCACCCTGAATCCGGCCATGATAAGTCCCTCGCCGTAGCCTGTGACTGAAGATCTTGCAATGTAGCAGTCTTCCGGAAGCAGGTCATAGATCTCCTTCAGAGCGTCTCTGACTACTTCCAGAGGGTTTCCGTCATTATTCTTATAGAAATCATATACCAGCTTCTTCTCGCCGTTTATAAGGGAAAGCTTGGTGGTGGTGGAACCTGCATCTATTCCAAGATACAAAGGACCATGCTGATCCTTCAGTTCCGCCCTGGCCACCGTGGCCTTAGCGTGTCTTTCCTTGAACTCTTCGTATTCCTCTTCGCTGGCAAACAGCGGTTCTGCCCTCTTGGACGTTATGGTCTGAGAACCATCAAGTTCGGAAAGGTCCTTTATCAGCTTTGAAAGCAGGACCTCAGGCTTGTCTTCCGCAAGGACGGATGCGCCGATCGCAACGAAATATTTTGCGTTTTCAGGGAAGATCACCTCATCATCCCTGAGTCCAAGGGTGTCAGTGAATCTGTTTCGGAGCTCAGACATGTAGCTGAGAGGTCCTCCCAAGTATGCCACGTGCCCCTCGATCTTATGGCCACAGGCAAGGCCCGAGATGGTCTGATTGACCACGGCCTGGAAGATGGAAGCTGCCAGATTCGGAAGGGACGCACCCTCGTTGATCAGAGGCTGGATATCTGTCTTTGCAAAAACTCCGCAGCGGGCAGCAATGGGATAGATCGTGTCATAATCCTTCGCCGCCTCGTTAAGGCCTGCTCCGTCTGTATTGAGCAAAATAGCCATCTGATCTATGAAAGCCCCGGTACCTCCTGCGCAGGTACCGTTCATTCTCTGTTCTATGGACTGACCGAAGAAGGTGATCTTGGCGTCCTCTCCCCCAAGTTCGATGACACAATCAGTCTCAGGGATGAATTTTTTCACAGCCAAAGAACAGGTCACCACCTCCTGCTCAAAGGGAAGGCTCAGGCATTCAGCCAAAGCCAGTCCTCCGGAGCCGGTGATGACGACTCTGAACATGCCGTCCCCAAGCTTCTCCTGAATATCTCTTAAGATCTCAGCGGTCTTCTCGAAGACGCCGGACATATGTCTCTCGTATCTTTTGTAAAGGATCTGATCACCGTCGTCCATCACGACTGCTTTTACGGTGGTGGATCCGATATCGATTCCAAGTCTCATATATAAACCTCCGCATAACATTTTATTTGGAAGTATGCAAAAAATCCGTTAAGAACCCTCCTTCCCCGCTAAGATTGTGTTAAGGAATATCTTATATTTTGCCGTTTACTTTTCTTCCGGAATAATGTAAAATACCTATCGGTCCGGCAGACGGTCGCGCATTTAATGTGAGGAAAGTCCGGGCTCCATAGAGCAAGGGTGCCTGATAACGTCAGGCGTAGGTAACTATAGGGAAAGTGCAACAGAAAACACTCCGCCGAAACAGTTAGGCTGTGGTAA
>Ga0256405_10002762_pt1 | contig 38598 bp, 34 predicted proteins | sample RumenRJG_02DNA_FD_189096 | JGI IMG/M metagenome (GOLD analysis project Ga0256405, IMG submission 189096) | Bovine rumen microbial communities from Lethbridge, Alberta, Canada - RJG_02 | ecosystem: Host-associated > Mammals > Digestive system > Stomach > Rumen | place: Canada: Alberta...
AATCCGCTAAGTACTGATTTTCAGTGGCTTAGCGGATTAATCTGTTGGGGTACCCGGACTCGAACCAGGAAAGGCAGGACCAGAATCTGCAGTGTTACCATTACACCATACCCCAATTCCTTATTTGCGGATGCAAAGGTACTGCTTTTTTCGGAACGAACAAAAATTTTTGCTACTTTTTTTGCTTTTTACGCGAAATTTGTTTCTTTTTCGCTGGTTTAGGGGCTGGAGCAAAGGGATTTTTCACTATAGTTGCACGCAAAATACGGATATCCTGCTCCGGACGGTCGTTCTTATCGACGGCCACCTGTTGGATACGGTCAACGACATCCAAGCCCTCAATGACTTCGCCAAAAACAGTGTATTGACCATCCAGATGCGGAGTTCCGCCTACGGTTTTATACACTTCTGCCATCTCGGGAGTAATCTTCACCTGCCCCTGCGTGAGCGTGTCGAGACGTTCCTGGACCTCGGCTAAACGGCGGTCGTCCCACAGTTTGCCCCATACGATATAGAACTGGCAGGCACCGGAACGGCGCTCGGGATTCACCTTATCCGACTCGCGGGCAGCAGCCACGGCACCACGGCGATGGAACAACTGGGGCAGACGGAACTCCGCCTCGGTGGTATAATCCAACTCGCCCGTACCCAGCAGTGCGCCTGGCTTGGCATGCTTGCTGTTCAAATCGCCACTCTGCACCATAAAGTCCTTGATCACCCGATGGAACAGCAACGAGTCGTACAGTTGCATCCCCACCACTTTCAGAAAGTTGTCACGATGCTGCGGAGTCTCATTATAGAGGGCTATACGGATATTCCCTTCCGTAGTTTCCAACAGCACCTCAGCACGCTCCTGTCCATAAACAGCCGTGCCCCCCGCCAGTGCGAGGAATAAGAGCATCTTTCGCCCAACAGATAAAATATTCATAGTCATCATCTTTTTGCCGACAAAGATAATACTTTTTACCAAGAAACATGCTTCACTTTCAAGTTTTTTGTTTACCTTTGCAACGATAACAATAAATTAAACACAAAGCTAATGAAAAAATTACTGATCATTTTCACCAAGTTCCTCATATCGAAAGACGGCTGTGTGCTGAAACGCTTCGAGCCCACAGCTACGGCTACCGACATGGAGCCCGACATCCAAGCAGCACTGTGACGTTGTTTTCATGACCTTGACCCTGCAGAACCTAAAAAAATGCGTATTCTCTTCGTTAAATCGAAATTTTGCAGTATCTTTGCAGGTCGAAACAATATGGTATATGGAAACATCAACGCAATTAGTTGAAACAATTAAAAAAGGAATACAAGAGAAGAAAGGAAGCAATATCGTTGTTGCCGACTTACAGGGCATCGATGGTGCTATTTGTCACTATTTCGTGATTTGCCAAGGTAATTCGCCTGCCCAGGTGGAAGCTATTGCAGACTCCGTGGGTGAATTTGCGCGCAAGGAAATGCAAGAGAAGCCTACGGCTGTGGTGGGACTGGAAAATGCCCAATGGGTGGCTATGGACTATACGGACGTGATGGTACACATCTTTCTGCCCGACGTACGCGAGTATTATGATTTGGAACATCTTTGGGAGGATGCTGAAGTTACGCAGATTCCCGATTTAGACTAATAAATGATGGAGCAAAAACAGCAAAATAACAAGCCGCAGATGAACATGCCCAAGTTCAATATGAACTGGATATACATGGTGGCTATCGTTGCACTGGCAGTGCTTTACCTGACTGGTGGTAATGAGAATTCGAGTGTGCAGACCACGACGTCGTACAGCAACTTCAAAACGTTCGTGATGAAGGGCTATGCGCAGAAGATTGTGGTGAACAAGAGCACCAATACATTGCAGATGTACGTGAAACCTGAGCACATCCGCGACGTGTTCCACCAAGGAGTGAAACAGACAGGCAAGGAGCCGACGGTAGCCGTGGAGTTCGGTTCAGTAGATCAGGTGGAGGAGTTTATCAACCAAGCCCGTGAGCTGAAGAAATTCAGCGGTGAACTGTCATATAACAACCAGCGCGAGAGTGAGTTCTTCAACTCGCTGATTATGAACGTATTGTTCTTTGCCGGTATCATCTTCGTATGGATGTTCATCATGCGACGCATGGGCGGCGGAGGCATCGGTCCTGGCGGCGGCAGCGTCTTCTCGGTAGGCAAATCGAAAGCCAAGATGTATGAGAAGGGCGGTGAACTGGGCATCACGTTCAAGGACGTGGCTGGTCAGGCTGGTGCGAAGCAGGAGATGCAAGAAATCGTTGACTTCCTGAAGAATCCACAGAAATACACCGACTTAGGTGGTAAAATCCCCAAGGGAGCCCTGCTGGTAGGACCTCCGGGAACGGGTAAGACGCTGTTGGCTAAGGCTGTAGCCGGTGAAGCAGGTGTACCCTTCTTCTCCATGTCGGGTAGTGACTTCGTAGAAATGTTCGTGGGTGTGGGAGCCAGTCGTGTGCGCGACCTGTTCCAGCAGGCTAAATCGAAAGCCCCCTGCATCATCTTCATCGACGAGATAGATGCCGTAGGCCGTGCCCGTTCGAAGAACCCCGCTATGGGTGGTAATGACGAGCGTGAGAATACGCTGAATGCCCTGTTGACCGAGATGGACGGTTTCGGAACCAACAGCGGTATCATCACCCTGGCAGCCACCAACCGTGCTGATATGTTGGACTCAGCCCTGATGCGTGCCGGTCGATTCGACCGCCAGATACATGTAGATCTGCCTGACCTCAATGAGCGTAAGGAGGTATTCATGGTACACCTGAAGCCCCTGAAACTGGACGAGAATCTGGATATTGACTTCCTGGCTCGTCAGACCCCAGGATTCTCTGGTGCCGATATTGCCAATGTATGTAACGAGGCTGCCCTGATAGCAGCGCGCCATAATAGCAAAAAGGTGGGCAAGCAAGACTTCCTGGATGCTGTTGACCGAATTATAGGAGGACTGGAGAAGAAGACGAAGGTGATGACGGAGTCGGAGAAGCGTTCCATCGCCATTCACGAGGCTGGCCACGCCACTATCTCATGGTTTACAGAGTTTGCCAACCCACTGGTGAAGGTGAGCATTGTGCCCCGTGGACAGGCTCTGGGTGCTGCCTGGTATCTGCCTGAGGAGCGTGTGCTGCAAACCAAGGAGGCCATGCTCGACGAGATGTGTTCGCTGTTGGGCGGACGTGCTGCCGAGGAACTGTTTATCGGACATATTTCCACAGGTGCCATGAACGACTTGGAGCGTACCACCAAGCAGGCATACGGTATGATAGCCTATGCAGGTATGAGCGACAAGTTGCCTAACATCTGTTACTATAATAACAATGAGTACTCGTTCCAAAGACCCTATTCAGAGACCACAGCCAAACTGATGGACGAGGAGGTGCTGAAGATGATCAACGAGCAATATGAGCGTGCGAAGCAGATACTGACGGAGCACAAAGAGGGTCATGCCAAGTTGGCCCAGTTGCTGATAGAACGTGAGGTAATTTTTGCCGACGACGTGGAAGCCATCTTTGGCAAGCGTCCTTGGACCAGTCGTGCCGAGGAACTCTTAGAGGACCAGCAGCGTGCTGAAGCCGAGCGTATGGCTGAGGAACGAGCCAAGGAATTGGAGGCAGAAGCTGCTGCAAATACACCAAGCATCCCTGCAGAACCTGCTGAACCCACAGAACCTACAGAACCTACCAAATAGCCTATGAAAAATTTCATTGTCAGAACGATTACGGGCGTGATCTTCGTGGCAGCAGTAGTTGCCAGTTTCCTGACGCCAGAAGGAATGGTAGCCCTGTTCGCACTGGTCACAGGACTCACCGTATGGGAGTTTACAGGACTGGTTAACGACCGGCCAGGAGTCACCGTCAACAGGTTTATCTGCACCGTAGCGGGTGTTTACTTCTTCTTCGCCATGACCTACTATTGTAGCGATATCTATGGCGGAGCAGCCAAATCGGTGGTATTCATCCCCTATCTGGTCACCATCGTTTACCTGCTGGTGGCTGAACTCTATCTGAAACAAGAAGACCCCATCAACGATTGGGCTTACACCATGCTCTCGCAGATGTATATTGCCCTACCCTTCTCCTTGCTCAACGTATTGGCTTTCAATGCGTCGCCTGAAGGACTGGTGGTGTTCAACACCCTGTTGCCCCTGTCGGTATTCATCTTCCTATGGGTCAACGATTCCGGTGCCTATTGCGTAGGGTCACTGCTCGGACGCCATAAACTGTTCCCCCGCATCTCACCGGGGAAATCGTGGGAAGGCAGTATAGGCGGAGCCGTCTTTGTGCTGGCAGCAGCCTACGGCATCGGTTATTTGGACAATATCCAAATCATGGACTACAACGGCGTTCACTCCATCTTCCGCGGATTGCTCACCATTCCCCAATGGCTGGGACTGGGACTGGTGGTAGTGGTGTTCGGCACATGGGGCGATTTGGTGGAGAGTCTCTTCAAGCGCACATTGGGTGTGAAGGACTCAGGCTCCATCCTGCCTGGGCACGGCGGTATGTTGGACCGCTTCGACTCGTCGTTGCTGGCTATTCCAGCATCAGTAGTATATTTGTACACATTATCACTATTCTAAATATGAAAAAGCTATTAACTATCATCCTTATTTGCCTGACGGCCATGAGCATTCAGGCACAAGACCCCGTGAAGAAGTGGGGACAACTGCAAGTAAAGGGAGCGCAACTGTGCGACCAGCGTGGTAATCCTGTCATCCTGAGAGGTGTAAGTTTTGGATGGCACAACATCTGGCCACGATTCTATAACAAGAAGGCCGTTAAGACCCTCAAGACTGACTGGAATGCCAGTGTGGTCCGTGCAGCTATGGGTATCATGATAGAAGACAACTATCTGGAGAATCCCCAGTTTGCCATGCAATGTATGACATCCGTCATAGAGGCTGCTATTAAAAATAATGTATATGTCATCATCGACTGGCATTCGCATATTATGAAGACTGCCGAGGCCAAGAAATTCTTTGGCGAGATGGCACGCAAATACGGGAAATACCCACATGTCATCTACGAGATATTCAATGAACCCGTGGAAGACACATGGGCAGACCTGAAGAAATATTCGACAGAGATCATCAGCGAGATTCGCAAATACGACCCTGACAACATCGTACTGGTAGGCTGTCCGCACTGGGATCAGGATATCCACCTGGTGGCTGAAAGTCCACTGACTGGTTTCCGGAACATCATGTACACCGTTCACTTCTATGCTGCCACCCATGGTGACCATCTTCGTGAACGCATGGAGGATGCCGTGAAGAAGGGCATCCCCGTGTTCATCTCCGAGAGTGGAGCCACAGAAGCCTCAGGCGACGGCAAGATTGACCCCGAGAGCGAGGAGAAGTGGATACAACTCTGCGAGCGACTGGGTGTGAGTTGGGTATGCTGGTCTATCAGCGACAAAAACGAATCATGCTCCATGCTGTTACCTCGTGCCAACGCCACAGGTCCATGGCCTGACGATGTAGTGAAGGTGTATGGTAAACTGGTAAAAAGGCTTTTGAAAAAATACAATCGATAACACGATATGAATAAGAACGAGCAATTTGTGATCACCATCAACAGAGAATTGGGCAGTGGAGGTCGTACCATCGGCAGGAAACTGGCTGAGAAGCTTGGGGTGAACTACTATGACAAAGCCATTATTGAAGGGCTCACAGAGAAGTATGGGCTCAGCGCCGAACAGATAGAAAAGTACAAGGCCGAGAAGAAATCATGGTGGAGCGAGATGAAAGATAGCTTGCTCGGAAGCCACGGTGACGAACATGCCAAGCCCACTACAGCCTCTATGTTTGAGACAGAACGGCAGATTCTGGAAAGTATTGCCAAGGAAGAATCGTGCGTGGTGGCCGGTCGTACTGGATTTCTCATCTTCCGCGAATGGAAGAACCGCCTGAACATCTTCATCCAGGCTTCTACCGAACACCGTATAGAACGACTCATCAGTAAAGGCAGAACCTATCAGGATGCGCTTGACACTATAGACGTGGTTGACGAGGGTCGTGAAGAATACTTGAAGAAATACAGTGACCGTTCACGCTACGATACACGTAACTACGACATCGTGCTGTCGATGGACCACTTGACGGAGGATGATGCTGTAGAGACTATCCTATTCTGTATCGACAGAATGAGTAAATAAGAAAAAAAATAATCGCTCAGTAATATTGAATACTGAGCGATTATCATTTTTAGAAATTGAATTTGACAGCCACTGTCGGGTTCCAGAAGAATGTCTTACTGCTTGTTGGATCTGAGTTATAGACGAAGTTGTTAGAGAACTCCATCTCAGTACCAACACTAAAATGATTGGTGAAATTATACCAGAGCTGTGGCTCAGTCAGGATGACCAGACATCCATGACCATTGGGCTTCTCACCGCGCCAAAAGTCGATAAAACCGGCAAAGCTCAATTTATTGTTGCAGAAGTTCAATCCCCAAACACCAGTCAACTGTGCACTGGCGTAAGAATGAGTATTTTCATAACTCTTGAAGAACTGCTTATAGAGCAACTGGACAGACCATGTCTTAGAGAAATCGGCTGAATGGCCATTGTAGGCGGCACCAATCAAACCAGCCTGTTGGAACGAACCACTCTTGTGATGAACACCACCGTCGTACTCGATATGGGCAGCAAACGGAGAATTCTTACCTAAATTAAACTCACGCGAAATCTCGGTATAGGCACTACGGAAGAATTTGCTGGTGAGGTCAACATCTACGAAATAATACCAAGATCCTAATTTGTCGGCCTTGAACTGTTCGAGTGTCAGCGTCACTTTCTGACGATCGGACTCTTCGCCCGTGTAGATGTTACGACCAAAATCGTAGTGAATCTGAAGATTCTGTGCGCCTGCTGTCATGCATGATGCCAGCAGTGCAAATGCAAATAATACTTTTTTCATAATAGTTATATAAATGATATACTTCAATTTAAATCAGCGGAGCTACATATTTCAATATAAAGAAGGCAGCGAGGATATACATCGTGGCAGAAATCTCGCGATAGCGGCCTGAGCAAACCTTCACAAATACGAAAGAGAGCATACCGAGGACGATACCCTCGGAGATACTGCCCGCAAAGGGCATCATCAGCATGGTCATGAGACAAGGCATCGCCTCAGAGAAATCATCGAAATCAACGTGTACGATCTGGCGTAGCATCATGACACCCACCAAGAACAGCGCACTGGTAGTAGCTGCTGAAGGAATGATGAGGAAGATGGGTGAGAAGAACAGAGCCAGGAAGAACAGACCGGCAACCGTGAGGGCTGTAAGTCCTGTGCGTCCGCCCTCAACGATACCTGTCGTACTCTCAACATAAGTAGTCACGGTAGAAGTACCACAGAGAGCACCAACGGTAGTACCGACGGCATCGGCCATCAGCGCTTTGTTGAGATGGTGGATTCTACCTGTTTTCGCATCCACCATCCCTGCAACCATAGAGGCACCTATCAATGTTCCGATGGTGTCGAAGAGGTCCATGAACAACAGAGTGGCTACAACAATGTAATACTCAATATCCAACGAGATAAAACGTGAGAAATCCATCTTCAGGGCAACAGGCTCTATGGATTGAGGCAGGCTTAGAACAGTGAAGTTTTCAGGAATCTGAGTAACACCAAAAGGAATACCTACCACCGTCATGATGAAGATAGTGTAGAACAAGGCGCCACGTACCTTTAGCGTCAGCAGGATAGCTCCCAACAAAATACCACTGATAGCCACTACGGAAGTTGGTGTCCAAGGACCCAAACCTGTAACTGTGGCATCATTAACGACTACGATGCCACCATTTTTCAAACCAATGAAGGCTATGAACAGGCCAATACCCACCGAAATAGAATAACGGATATTAATGGGAATAGCGTTGACTACAGCCTCACGGATTCTCAGAATAGTAAGGATTATGAAGAAAACACCCTCTATGAATACGGCTGCCAAGGCTTCCTGCCATGAATAGCCCATTACCAAAACTAAAGTGTAGGCAAAGAATGCATTCAAGCCCATACCCGAAGCCAAGGCAAATGGCATCTTAGCATATAAAGCCATCACACAAGTGGCCACTACAGCAGCAATCACTGTTGCTGAGAACACGGCACCTTTTTCCATACCGGCATCACCCAGAATGATAGGATTGACAGCCAGAATGTAGGACATGGTGAGGAAGGTTGTCAGACCAGCCATTAATTCCGTCTTTACCGAATGTTTTTGAGCATCAAAACCTAACAAAGATAAAATTGTTTTCATAAACATCTATTATTTTATTTATTATTTAGTAATTCATACATTTGCCGTGCTGCTACATCGGGCGCATGACTGTCGCCTAAGCGACGATGAACCTCTTCATAGCCATCCAGCATCGCCTGGCGCGCTTTACCACCGGGCAGGATGGATTCCAGATGTTGGCGTATATTCTCTACACTGAAAGTATCGGCAACCAATTCAGGCACTACTTCGCTATCAGCAATCAGATTGACTAACGAAATATACTTCACCTTGATAAAATGTTTCTTCAAGAAGGCTATCACCCGTGGAATGGGGGTTTCATAGCACACCACCTGAGGAACCTTAAACATACAAGTTTCCAAAGTGGCAGTACCGCTTGTGACGAGGGCGGCAGTAGCCTTGGAGAGCAGGGGGTATGTCTCGTTGACAACGAGACGGACAGAACTGCCACGCAGGAAGGGCTCATAGTAATCAGTTGGGATGCTGGGAGCACCAGCCAATACGATATCATAATCACCAGCCAGATGGCGTGTAGCCTCAATCATAGCAGGCAGATTATCCTTGATTTCCTGCCGACGAGAGCCCGCAAGGAGAGCAATGACTGGCTGTCGGCTGTCGGTTGTCGACTGTTGGCTGTTGGCTTTCAGGTAGTCACGCACTTCCTGTGCCGTTGGGTTACCCACATAGTGGATAGGGTAATGATGTTTCTTCTCAAAGAAATCTACTTCGAAAGGCAGGATAGAAAAGAGTTCATCGACATCGCGTTTGATATTCTTGATGCGATATTCCTTCCATGCCCATATCTTGGGGGAAATATAATAGTAGATTTGAGGCTTTTTGCTTTTGGCTATCAGCCGTTGTCTTTTGATATATTTGGCTATCTTGAGATTGAAGCCTGGATAATCAACGAGGATGACAGCATCAGGCTGCCATTGAAGGATATCCTGCTGACACATCTTCATATTACGAAGGATGGTCAGAAGATGGAGAAGCACAGGGACAAACCCCATGTAAGCCAACTCCTTGTAGTGCTTGACCCGTGTACCACCGACAGCCGTCATCAGATCGCCTCCGAAAAAACGGAAATCAGCATCAGGGTCCTGTTTCTTGAGTGACAGCATCAGATGAGATGCATGAAGGTCGCCACTCGCCTCGCCTACTATCAGATAATATTTCATAAATCCCAGTCTTTCATCTGTTCTATCATCTCGTATGACGTCACGTCAATTTTAGTTGGTGTGATAGCCACATAGCCATGCGTCAGCGCCCAGTTATCAGTATCTTCTGCCTCAGGGTCGTCATTACGATACTTACCCACCATCCACCAATAGTCGTAGCCACGGGCATGGTGATGTCTTTCTGTCTCATCGTACCAGGTTCCTGGAGCCATACGGCAAACTTTCACCCCCTTGAATTTCTCAACTACAGGAAAGTTGACATTCAGACAGACACCCTTGGGCAGTCCATCATCCAACACCTTACGTACTATCTTACGGATATAAGGCTGCAAAGGGGTAAAATCGGCATCAGGATCATGGGAGCATAACGAGAAAGCGACAGAAGGAATATATTTCATACACCCCTCCAAAGTGACGCCCATCGTACCACTGTAATGAGTATTTACAGAGGCATTATCGCCATGATTAATACCACCTATTACCATCTGAGGATAACGGTTTCGACACAGTTCGTCCAGTGCCAGTTTCACACTGTCAACAGGAGTGCCGCTGCACGACCACACCTCCACTCCCTTCTCTTTACTACGCTTAGTCAATGTGAGGGGAGTACCAGCTGTGAACGCACAGGCATAACCACTGCGCCCGCCATCGGGTGCACACACCAATATATCTGCCATGTCGCGAATCGTCTCTACCAGACAGTTAATGCCCTTCGCTTTATAGCCGTCATCATTGGAAATCAATATAAAAGGCTTCCCGTTTTTCATTAAAAAATCCTATTTGGCTGCAAAATTAATAAAAAAGTGGGAGAAATGTCTGATTCTCCCATAAAAATTAGTAACTTTGCAACCTAATATGCACAAAAGTGTAAGACTGATTATGGGAAAGATTATAGCTTTAGCAAATCAAAAGGGCGGTGTAGGTAAGACTACGACAACGATTAACCTCGCTGCCTCACTCGCCACACTGGAAAAGACGGTCTTAGTGGTTGACGCTGACCCTCAGGCCAATGCATCCAGTGGACTGGGCGTTAATATTCAGGAAGTGGAATGCTCTTTATACGAATGTATCATCGATAAGGCCGACGTGCGCGATGCTATCTACACCACAGATATCGAAGGACTGGATATCATTCCCAGTCACATTGATCTGGTGGGTGCAGAGATAGAGATGCTGAACCTAAAAAACAGGGAGAACGTGATAGGAAAGCTGTTGGCTCCTATCCGCGATGACTACGACTACATACTGATTGACTGTTCGCCATCACTGGGACTCATTACAGTGAATGCCTTGACAGCAGCCAATTCGGTGATTATCCCTGTGCAGTGCGAATACTTTGCCCTTGAGGGTATCAGCAAATTGCTCAACACCATCCGCATCATCAAGAGTAAGCTCAATCCGAAATTGGAAATCGAGGGATTCCTGCTGACGATGTACGACTCTCGTCTGCGTCTGGCCAACCAGATTTACGACGAAGTAAAGCGCCACTTCCAGGAATTGGTGTTCAAAACCGTTATCCAGCGTAATGTCAAACTCTCCGAGAGTCCCAGTCATGGACTGCCTGTCATCCTCTACGATGCAGATTCGACAGGATCGAAGAATCATCTGGCACTGGCTAAGGAGATTATTAACAAAAACAGCTAATGGTAAATAGCTTTTAGCAAATAGCAGAATTATGGCAGTAAGAAAGAAATATGATAGAAGTGTACTGGGACGCGGGCTCGACGAAATCGGTGGAGGGCGCGGACTGGATGCTCTGATAGATACTGGTGAAGTACATACGCAGGGCAGTTCCAATCTCAACGAGATAGAAATTGCACTGATCGACCCCAATCCCAATCAGCCCCGTCGGGAGTTTGACCAAGAGGCTTTGCAGGAATTAGCCAACAGCATTCAGGAAGTTGGCATCATTCAGCCCATCACTCTACGCCAAGTGGAGAATGGCCGTTATCAGATTATTGCCGGCGAGCGCCGTTGGCGCGCTTCGCAATTGGCTGGTCTGACCAGTATTCCTGCCTACATCCGTACCGTTGAGGACGAAGGTGTCATGGAGATGGCGCTTGTAGAGAACATCCAGCGTGAAGACCTGAATGCCATTGAGGTGGCACTGGCTTATCAACACCTTGCAGAAGCAACGGGTATGACACAGGATAAAATCTCGAAGCGTGTGGGCAAGAGTCGCGCTGCAGTCACCAACTATCTGCGCCTGCTGAAACTGCCTGCTCAAGTACAGATGGCACTGAAGAACCACGAGATAGACATGGGGCATGCGCGTGCCCTGCTGTCGATTGACAGTCCTTCAACACAAATCAAACTCTTTAGGGAGATTCAGAAGCAACAGTATTCCGTTCGTAAGGTGGAGGAATTGGTACAGGCTTTGAAAAATGGTGAAGACATCAAGACCAGCAAGGGAAAATTGGCAGGTAAGTCACAACTTCCTGAGGAATTCAATATACTGAAACAACGTCTGTCACAATTCTTCCAAGCCAAGGTACAGATGACATATTCACCAAAGGGCAAGGGTAAAATCAGCATTCCGTTTGCCAATGAGGAAGAATTGGAGCGTATCATGAATGCGCTTGACAGTGTCAAATAACAAATAGATAGAATCCCGTTTTGAAACAACAGAATATCATATATGTACTACGCATACTGACTGTCACTATTCTGATAGTGATTGGCATTCCTGTGGTGGCACAGACTGATTCAGTTCCCAATACACGTAATGACAGTATTGCTGCCATGATGGCGCGTATAGACTCTCTGACTCGTGCCGATTCCGTTGTCACCTTGCCTGAAGAACCTGTCCAGTCGGTAATGATTGACAGTACCAGGATTGTCAAGCCCCAGCGTGATTGGAACACCTGGCGTCCCGACCCCAAGAGAGCATTGTGGTTAGCACTGGTATTACCCGGCGCAGGACAGATTTACAACCGTAAGTACTGGAAACTGCCCATTATCTATGGCGGTTTCATCGGTTGCATCTACGCCCTCACATGGAATAACATGATGTATAAAGACTATTCGCAGGCCTATATCGACCTCATGGACAATGACCCCAGTACAGCCAGTTATAATAAGTTCCTGCACTTGGGTGTAACCATCGACAGTTCAAACGAAGCCCGATACAAAGAGATTTTCAAGAGCCGTAAGGACAAATACCGCCGTTGGCGCGACTTGAGTATCTTTGTAATGATTGGTGTCTATGCGCTATCCGTCATCGACGCTTATGTGGACGCAGAGCTGTCGGCTTTCGATATTTCGAAAGACCTTAGCCTGAAGGTGGAACCAACTGTTATTAACAATCATGGCGGAGGTAACCCACTGCAGGCTCAGTCGTTGGGTGTAAACTGTAAGTTGAATTTTTAACAAAACCAAATAAAGAATGATAAGCAAGAAATTTTTGATGCTGCTCGCCATCCTGTTTGGCATTTCCTTCTCTGTGCAAGCACAGATTGTTGTCGATGAGAATAATGATGAAGTAGATGAAGAAGACGAACTCGTAGTCACTGACCAAAATGGCGATGAAGAGGTCATTGACTTTCCTGAGGCCATGACCTACGATTTAGACAGTCTGCTCAATGAATATATGGCTAAGACATATCTCACGAAAGAAGACTGTAATCTGAAAAACGAGAATATCGACTATCCGGAAGAGGTATTTATAGAACGCCTTTCACGTATGCCTACCGTCATGGAAATGGCTCATAATAACGTGGTTCAGAACTTTATCGACCGCTACGCCAAGCGTCTGCGTGGTACAATATCCTACTGTTTGGGAGCAGGCAATTTCTATATGCCAATCTTCGAAGAGGCTTTGGAGGCTTATCAGATACCCCTCGAACTGAAATACTTGCCTGTCATTGAGTCGGCACTCAACCCACGTGCTGTATCGCGTGTGGGGGCTACAGGTCTGTGGCAGTTTATGCTGGCTACAGGTAAACAGTATAATCTGAAAATCAATTCACTGGTTGACGAGCGTCGCGATCCTATCAAAGCATCATACGCCGCCGCCAACTTGCTGAGTGATCTTTATAAGGTGTTTGGCGACTGGAATCTGGTAATTGCCGCCTATAACTGCGGTCCAGGCAACGTCAGCAAGGCTATTCAGCGTTCAGGTGGTTCTAAAGACTATTGGCAAATCTATCCCTATCTGCCCAGAGAGACACGTGGCTATGTACCTGCCTTCATTGCAGCCAACTATATGATGACCTACTATTCATTGCACAATATCTGTCCGATGAGTAGTCGTCTGCCTGCTCAGACAGATACGGTCATGGTCAGCAAGAAGATGCATTTCGAACAGATTGCTCAGGTCTTGAATCTGGATATAGAGATGATTCGTGCCCTCAACCCCATGTATCGTCGCGACATCATCCCTGCCAATAGTGACGAACTATATGCCCTCCGCCTGCCACAGTCAGAGGTCAACCATTTCATTGAGCTGCAAGACTCTATAGTCAACTTCAGAGCCAACGAACTGCTAACTAATCGCATTTCTGTTGAGGTGAACGACTATACCCCCACCTATTATCACAAGAGTAAACGTGGCTACAAGAAAGGGCGTAAGGGGCGTATCGGTCGCCATAGTAAGGCGTATCGTAGTGGCAAGTCCAAGGCTCACAGACGCAGTAAGGCCCGTGGTGGCAAGAAAAAGAAGTCTTCAAGAAGGAGAAGACGCAGATAATATATATAAATAAGGTGTAAGTTATATGGAAGACGAGAAAGAGAAATTACGCGAGGATAATGACGAACAGATGGTTGATGATGCGTTCCAACATCTGTTAGACAGTTATTTAGCATCACGTCACCGTAAGAAAGTTGATATCATCACCAAGGCATTCAACTTTGCCCGCCAGGCTCACAAGGGTGTGCGCCGTCTGTCGGGTGAACCCTATATCCTGCACCCGATTGCTGTCGCACAGATAGCGTGCGAAGAAGTGGGACTGGGTTCTACCAGTATCTGTGCAGCCTTGCTTCATGACGTAGTAGAAGATACCGACTACACCACTGAGGACATTGAAAATATTTTCGGTGCCAAGATAGCCCAGATTGTGGACGGTCTGACCAAAATCAGCGGTGGAATCTTCGGCGAGCAGGCTTCTGCTCAGGCTGAAAACTTCAAAAAGCTGCTGCTGACGATGAGTGATGACATCCGTGTCATTCTCATCAAGATATGCGACCGTCTGCATAATATGCGCACCTTAGAGTCGCAACCAGCCAACAAACAGTACAAGATTGCTGGCGAGACGCTTTATATTTACGCTCCTCTCGCTAATCGTCTGGGCCTCAACAAGATTAAGTCGGAACTGGAAAATCTGAGTTTCCGCTATGAGCATCCAGACGAATATAACAGCATTAAGGCAAAACTGGCTTCTACAGAGGCTTCGCGCCACGAGCTCTTCGATCAGTTTACGGCTCCTATTGAGGACGCTCTGAAACAAATGGGAGTGAAGTATCAAATCAAGGAGCGTGTCAAGACACCCTACTCCATCTGGAACAAGATGCAGAACAAGCATGTGACCTTCGATGAAGTTTACGACATACTGGCTGTGCGCATCATTTTTACTCCTGATAAGCGAGAAGAGGAAATCAATGAGTGCTTCAATATCTATGTGGCTATCTCGAAAATATATAAGAGTCATCCCGACCGTCTGCGCGACTGGCTGAGTCATCCGAAAGCCAATGGCTACCAAGCTCTTCACGTCACCCTGATGTCGAAGCAAGGACGATGGATTGAGGTACAGATTCGTTCCGACCGCATGGACGAGATAGCCGAACAAGGTTTTGCTGCGCATTGGAAATACAAGGACGGTATGGAGAAGGAGTTCACGGAGGACGAGACAGAACTCAATGAGTGGTTACGCACCATCAAAGAGATTCTCGACGACCCACAGCCTGATGCCATGGACTTCCTCGATGCTATCAAGCTCAACCTCTTTGCCTCTGAAATCTTCGTCTTCACGCCCAAGGGCGAAATCAAGACCATGCCTACAGGTTGTACGGCACTCGACTTTGCCTTCTCGATACACACCTTCTTAGGGTCGCATTGTATCGGTGCCAAAGTGAACCATAAGCTTGTTCCACTCTCCCACAAATTGCAGAGTGGCGACCAGGTGGAGATTCTCACTTCCAAGTCGCAACACGTTCAGGCATCGTGGATTAATTTCGTCTCAACAGCCAAGGCACGTGCCAAGATACAGGCCATCTTGCGCCGTAACGGCAGGGAGATTCAGAAACTTGGAGAGGATATGCTGGAAGAGTTCCTGCGGAAGAACGACATCGAGAATACACCTGCAGTAGCCGACCAATTGGCAGCTTTCCATGAATCCAACAATAGGGAGGAATTCTTCCAAGCCATTGGCGACAAGACGATTCTCTTAGGTGAGAAAGACCTTGACGAATTGCATGGCAAGAATGCTACTTCCGGAAAGAGGGGATGGCGCCGTCTCGTGCCCTTCCTTGGCAAGAGCAAACAGAAGAAAGCGGATACTGAAACCCAGGAGTTCTTCGTGGTTCCAGAGAAGTTCAACCGCAAGAAACCAATTTATATCAACGACGAAAATATTGGTCAATATAAGTTCCGTCATTGTTGCCATCCTATCCCAGGCGACGATATATTGGGCTTCATTGATAACAAACATCGCATTGAGATTCACAAGCGTGACTGTCCTGTAGCCAACAAGCTTAAGACCAGCTACGGCAATCGCATCCTGGATGCCAAATGGGACATGCATAAGCGTCTCTTCTTCGATGCTACCATCCACATCGAGGGTATTGACCGCATGGGTATGGTAATGGACATTTCAAGTGTTATTTCCTCACAGATGAATGTCAATATCCATAAATTTGCCATCACCAGCGAGGAAGGTGTCTTCGAAGGCGACATAGAAATCCGCGTTCACGACCGTGAGGATGTTAAAACCATTATTGACCAACTGAAAAAAATTGACGGACTGCAAGAAGTAACGCAAACAATGTAACAATATGAAACAACTACTGACTCTAATCTTATTATTTTCCGCCACTTTGGCATCGGCCAAAAGTTATGATAACCCTGATACCCTCGTCGTAGCTCGCGACGGAACGGGGGAGTTTCGCAATATAGCCGAAGCCATTGAGGTGTGCCGCGCCTTCATGGAGTACCACAAGGTGATTTTTGTTAAGAAGGGCACCTATAAGGAGAAACTCGTTGTGCCCCAGTGGCTCACCCATATTGAGATATGTGGCGAAGATCGCGACCAGACGATTATTACTTGGGACGACCATGCCAATATCCTTTATCCGCCGACAGGTAAGCCTATGGGAACTTTCCGCACCTATACGCTGAAGATTGACGGAAGCTACATCACCCTCAAGAATATCACCGTTGAGAATAATGCTGCCCGACTGGGACAGGCGGTGGCTCTGTTTACTACTGGCGATAAGCTCACTTTCCTGAACTGTCGATTCCTGGGGCATCAGGACACCATCTATACCGGCAATGCCCGTTCTCGTCAGGTTTTCAAGAATTGCTACATCGAAGGTACCACCGACTTCATTTTCGGTCCTGCCACAGCATGGTTTGAGAATTGCGACATCTTCTGCAAGGCTGATTCCTACATCACGGCTGCCTCTACACCACAGGATGTAGCCTACGGTTATGTGTTTAATCATTGCCGCATTACTTGCGATGCACATGTCACGAAAGTTTATCTGGGGCGTCCTTGGCGCGATTATGGCTATACCCTCTTTATGAACTGCGAACTGCCCCGCCAGATTCGTCCTGAAGGATGGCACCACTGGCAGAAAGAGCGTGAGAAAACTGCCCGTTACATGGAGTACAACAATCGTGGCGAGGGAGCCGGCACCAGTCAGCGTGTCGCTTGGAGTCGTCAGCTCACTAAGAAAGAGGCAGAAAAAATAACGCCGAGCACCGTGCTCAGCGTTAATGATACATGGAATCCCCTGCATTAACAGTCAGACGATAGCTGTTAACCCTATTGCAAGTAGTCCATTTGTTTCTTCAAGGCTTGTAGTTGCTCACGGACGTCAATCAGTTTCGTGAGCACTTGGGCTCTTTTGTCAGCTCCATCACGATTGGCATTGATGATACGCTTGGCGGCAGCAAGTTTAAAGCCACGAACCTTCACCAGATTATGAATCAACTTAATTTGGTCAATATCCTTCTGCTGATACTGACGGATCTTGGCGGGCCCACTCGTCTTAGGTTTCAGATAAGGAAATTCCGTCTCCCAATAGCGTAGCGTACTCTCATTTACACCAAACATCTCTGCCACTTCCTTGATGGAATAGTAGAGTTTCAAGTTCTTATTCAGATTCAATGCCATAAGCGCATAGATTTTTTGCAAAGGTAAAGTTTTATTTTCATTTCTCCAAGTTTTCGAAAGAAAAATTACCTTACCAGCACTTCCTGTATAGGTTTTCTCCTGCAAAGATAATCAAAATATATGTCAATCACGTTTGCTCTTTCAGTTTTTTTCATTATCTTTGCAAGAAATTTTGAAAGCTAAAACTATAACGACATGACAACAATGAAGAAACTATTTCTCGCAGGTTGCCTGCTGACTATACCATCAAGTGGTCTGTTTATCAGTGGCGGACTCGTGTTTTTTGCAAAGTAAACCATCTAAAAAGTAATTATGAATATGAAAAAATGGCTCATCGGTGCAGTCTGTTTGGTAACACTTACCCTGCATGCACAAAACGTGAGAGAAAACATCCTGTTGGACGAAGGGTGGAAGTTTGCCTTTGGGAATGCTGCCGACCCGCAGAAAGACTTCGGTTGCGGAACAGAGTATTTTAACTATCTGACCAAAGCCAACTCCATTCACAACGAGGGACCGTACAGCACGAAGTTTGACGATTCGAAATGGCAGGAGGTACGCGTGCCCCACGATTGGGTATCTACCCTGCCCTATGCCTCTAATGCCAGTCATTCGCACGGCTACAAGACTGTGGGATACAAATACCCGGAAACCAGTGTAGGCTGGTATCGCAAGACTGTTCAGATAGGCAAGGAAGATGAGGGCAAACAGATTAGTCTGCGTTTCGACGGCATCTTCCGCAATGCCAACGTATGGTTCAATGGTTTCTGGTTAGGTACAGAGCCCAGCGGATATGCCACACAGGTGTATGACGTGACGGAATACGTGAACTTCGGAGGCGACAATCTGATATGCGTCAGAGCCGATGCCTCACTGGAAGAAGGCTGGTTCTACGAGGGCGGTGGTATCTATCGCGATGCCTGGCTCATCAAGACGGGCAAGGTGAGCGTGGCTCCCTTCGGTACGTTTGTCTATGCCGACCTGAAAGCACCTTACAGTTCTGCCACCATCAGTGTCGAGACGGAAGTACACAACGCAACACTCGACAACCAGACATGCCAGATAGAACAGCGACTGTTGGATGCCGACGGCAAGGAGGTGGGCAAGGCTGAACCTGCTACCGTGGAGCTGAAGGGTAAGCAGACGCTGCCCTGCAAACAGCAACTGACACTCAGCAACCCACACCTATGGGATATACAGGACCCTTATCTCTATCAGGTAGAGACAACGGTGAAGGTCGGCGGACAGGTGACGGACATCTATTACACATCAACGGGACTGCGTGAGGTGGCGTTCGATGCCGACAAGGGTTTTCTGTTGAATGGAAAGCAAGTGAAGCTGAAGGGTGTGAACATGCACCAAGACCATGCCGGTGTGGGAGCCGCTATCCCCGATGCGCTACAGGCTTGGCGCATCCGCCAGTTGAAGGCTTTCGGATGCAATGCCTACCGTGCTTCGCATAACCCCATGACACCTGCCCTGCTCGACATCTGCGACAGAGAGGGAATACTGGTGATTGACGAAAACCGACTGACTGGTATTAACCAAGAGCACCTCCGACTGCTGGAGCGTATGATTAAGCGCGACCGCAACCACCCCTCCGTCATTCTGTGGAGCGACGGCAACGAGGAATGGGGCATCGAGAATACGATTCAAGGAACACGCATAGCTGCTGCCATGCGGGAATATACCAAACTGCTCGACCCCACACGCCACTCGACGATTGCCAATGCCGGTGGAGGTGAAATGATCAAGGGACTCGATGTGGTAGGCTTCAACTATATCCTGCAGAACGACGTGGATAACCGCAAGAAGAATCATCCTTCGTGGAAAATCGTTGGAACAGAAGAGACAACGGGTTGCGGAACACGCGGTTTCTATTTCAACAATCCCGACGACAAGGGCCACATGGCAAGCATGAACCTGAAAGCCGACAAGGACGGAACGGTGAACCGCATCGAGCGCGGTTGGAAATTCTATGCCGACCGCGACTGGGCTGCAGGACTGTTCTATTGGACGGGTTTCGACTATCGCGGAGAGCCTAACCCCCTGAGCTATCCTGCCCACGATTCGGAATTTGGCATTCTGGACTACTGCGGTTTCTGGAAAGACGAGGCATGGTATCTGAAGGCATGGTGGACCGACGAGCCCGTGCTCCACATCTTCCCCCATTGGAATCTGACCGGTCATGAGGGCGAAGAGATAGACGTATGGGCATATAGCAACTGCGACGAGGTGGAACTCATCGTGAACGGCAAGAAACTGGGACGACAGCAGATGCCTAAGAACGGACACCTGAAATGGAAGGCTACTTACAAACCGGGTAAGGTGGTGGCTTACGGCTATAAGAACGGAAAGCGCATACTGACCCAGACCATAGAGACCACCAAACCTGCCGACAAGATCGTGATGAAGGCAGACCGCCAGCAGATCAAGGCTGATGGCAGAGACGTGGCTGTGGTGACCGTCGAACTGCATGATGCAAAGGGACGCAGAGTGCCTGACGCCTGCCAGGACGTGAGGTTCCAACTGACGGGAAACGGTCGCATCATCGGAGTGGGCAATGGCGATCCTGCCTACGCGGGACCTGACCATCCGAAAGACAAAGACTGCCGGCAATTCGCAGTTTCGGTCTATAACGGCTATGCGCAAGTGATAATCCAAAGCAGCAAGGAAGCTGGCAATATCCAATTGCAGTGTAGCGGCGACGGACTGAAAACGGGGAAAATAGAAGTGATGAGTGAATAGTAAAGAGTGAAGAATGATAAAAATCGGGTAAACGCTTTGTGCTTTGCCCGATTTTTCTTAATTTTGCACACAAAATTTATAAAATACAGATAAGAAATGATGACAGCTAACGAGATTCGTGAATCGTTTAAGAAATTTTTCGAGCAGAAGCAGCATGCTATCGTGCCCTCTGCTCCGATGGTAATCAAGGATGACCCCACACTGATGTTCACCAATGCAGGTATGAACCAGTGGAAGGATATTATATTGGGAACACGCGACCCCGAACCACGTCGCCGTGCCGACACGCAGAAGTGTCTGCGCGTCAGTGGCAAGCACAACGACTTGGAGGAAGTAGGTCATGACACCTACCACCACACCATGTTTGAAATGTTAGGCAACTGGTCGTTTGGCGACTACTTCAAGGAGGGCGCCATTGATATGGCTTGGGAATATCTGGTGGATGTGTTGAAACTGAACCCTGCAGACCTCTACGTCACCGTCTTTGAAGGCGACGCCGCCGAAGGACTGGAGCGCGACGACGAGGCTGCCGGCTACTGGTTAAAGCACGTACCTGCCGACCACATCATCAACGGCAACAAGCACGACAACTTCTGGGAAATGGGCGACACAGGTCCTTGTGGTCCCTGCTCTGAGATTCACGTCGATTCTCGTACGGAGGAGGAGAAGAAGAACGGTCCTACGGGTCGTGAACTGGTAAACAAAGACCACCCACAGGTGATTGAGATATGGAACCTCGTGTTCATGCAGTATAACCGCAAGGCTGACGGCTCATTAGAGAAACTCTCCATGAACGTCATCGACACGGGTATGGGCTTCGAGCGACTGGTGCGCATGATGCAGGGCAAGCATTCGAACTACGATACCGATGTGTTCCAGCCTATCATCAAGGCGGAAGAGCAGATCACCGGTCTGAAATATATTACTTCCGAGGACGAAAGTCAGATTACTCAGAATAATCCGAATACTCAGAATGATATCAACGTGGCTATGCGCGTTTGTGCCGACCACCTGCGTGCCGTGGCTTTCTCGATTGCCGACGGACAGTTGCCTTCGAATGCCAAGGCCGGTTACGTGATTCGCCGCATCCTGCGCCGTGCCGTACGCTATGCCTACACCTTCCTCGGACAGAAAGACGGTTTCCTCTACAAACTGGTTCCCACACTGGTACACGAGATGGGCGATGCCTTCCCTGAGTTGAAGGCTCAGCAGACGCTGATTACCAAGGTGATGAAGGAGGAGGAAGATTCATTCCTGCGCACCCTGGATAAAGGTATCTCCATGTTGAACGATGCCATGGATAAGTTGAAGGCTGAGGGCAAGAATGTGCTCGACGGCACTCAGGCTTTCCGTTTGTTCGACACTTACGGATTCCCCCTCGACCTGACTGAACTGATTTGTCGTGAGAACGGCTTTACGGTGGATGAGGAGCAGTTCAACGTTGAGATGCAGAAGCAGAAGGAGCGCGCCCGTAATGCCGCCCAAGTGGAGAACAGCGACTGGGTAACAGTGGCTGGTGATGCCGCCGGCACCGAACAGCAGTTCGTAGGCTACGACTATGCAGAATACTGTTGCCACATCCTGCGCTACCGCAAAGTGACCCAGAAGAAGGCTGAGTTCTATGAGCTGGTACTGGATGCCACTCCTTTCTATGGCGAGATGGGTGGACAGGTCGGCGACCAGGGTGTATTGGTGAACGAAAACGAAACCATCCAGATCATCGACACCAAGCGCGAGAACAACCAGTCGATACACATTGTGAAGCAACTGCCTAAAGACCCCACGGCTGAATTCATGGCTTGTGTGGATACCGACAAGCGTGATGCTTCTGCCGCCAACCATACCGCTACGCACCTACTCGACTATGCGTTGAAACAGGTACTGGGCGACCATGTGGAGCAGAAGGGTTCTTACGTCAGCCCTGACACGCTGCGCTTCGACTTCTCTCACTTCCAGAAAGTGACCGACGAGGAACTGCGCCAGGTGGAGCGTATGGTGAACGACATGATTCGTCAGGACATCCATATCGACGAGCACCGTGACGTTCCTTTCGACGAGGCAAAGAAACTCGGTGCCATCGCCCTGTTCGGCGAGAAATACGGCGATAAGGTGCGCGTGGTACGCTTCGGACCTTCCTGTGAGTTCTGCGGTGGTATCCATGCCTCCTCAACAGGTCGCATCGGTTTCTTCAAGATTATCTCGGAGAGCAGTGTAGCAGCCGGTATTCGCCGTATTGAAGCCAAGACGGGTAAGGAGTGCGAGGATCTGCTCTACGTCATGGAAGACCACATGAAGGCTATCAAGGCTTTGTTCAATAACGCCAAGGACTTAGAGGGTGTCATCCAGAAATACATCAACGAGCATGATGCCATGAAGAAGGAAATAGAGTCGTTCCAGGCACAGGCCGTAGAGCGCACCAAGAACTATCTGATGACGGAGATTCAGACCGTAAACGGGGTCAACGTGATTACGCGCGTTTTGGAGATGCAGCCTGCCCAGGTGAAAGACCTGGTGTTCCAGTTGCGTGCTGCCGTAGAGGCTCCTTTCCTTTGCGCCATCGGTTCGAAGTATCAGAACAAGCCTATGCTCACCATTATGATGAGCGACGACCTGGTGAAAGACCACGGACTGAACGCCGGACAGATGATTCGCGAAGCTGCCAAGCTCATCCAAGGCGGTGGCGGCGGACAGCCCCACTATGCACAGGCTGGCGGTAAGGACACTGAGGGCTTGAATGCAGCTATCGACAAGGTCATTGAATTGGCGAAGCTCTAAATCCGAAATGGCGGAATATCGAAATGGCGAAATAACGTAATAACGGTATAACGATATAACGTAAAAATTAAAAAAGACTATGTTAGACAAAGACCACGGGCTTTACATTGCCCATTGCGCCAACGGAGCGCTTTCGATTACTGGTAAGATGGCTAACCGCCACGGACTCATTGCCGGTGCTACGGGTACTGGTAAGACGGTAACCCTGCAGGTGATGGCAGAAACATTCTGCCAGGCAGGTGTACCCTGTTTTATGGCTGACATGAAGGGCGACCTCAGTGGTATCTCTCAGGTCGGTAAGATGAGTGGTTTTATCGAGAAGCGTCTGCCAGAGTTCGGCATTGAGAACCCTGAGTTTCAGGCGTGTCCCGTCCGCTTCTTTGACGTATTCGGCGAACAGGGTCATCCCATGCGTGCCACTATTTCACAGATGGGACCGCAACTGCTCTCACGCCTGATGAGTCTCAACGAGACACAGGACGGTGTGCTGAACATCGTATTCCGTATTGCCGACGAGCGCGGATTGTTGCTCATTGATGTGAAAGACCTGCGTTCGATGCTCGACTGGGTTTCAAAACATGCCAAGGAATACACCACCAAGTATGGTAACATATCATCTGTCACCATCGGTGCCATTCAGCGTGCACTGTTGCAGTTGGAGGCACAGGGCGCCGATAAGTTCTTCGGCGAACCGTCGTTCGACATTTACGACCTGATGCAGACTGAGGGCGGCAAGGGTGTGATGAACGTACTGGCTGCCGACAAACTCATGTTGCAGCCCAAGCTCTACAGCACCTATCTGCTGTGGTTGCTCTCCGAGCTCTACTCTACCCTGCCTGAAGTGGGCGATTTGCCCCTGCCCAAACTCGTGTTCTTCTTCGACGAGGCACACATGCTGTTTACAGACACCTCGAAGGCACTGCTCGACAAGATTGAACAGGTGATTCGCCTGATTCGTTCGAAGGGCGTGGGCATCTATTTCATCACACAGAGCCCTGCCGACATTCCTGAGAATATTCTCGGACAGTTGGGTAACCGCGTACAGCATGCCCTGCGAGCCTATACACCGAAAGACCAGAAGGCAGTGAAGACGGCTGCCGACACCTTCCGTGCCAATCCTGCCTTCAAGACCGACGAGGCCATCATGAATCTGGAGACGGGCGAAGCACTGGTCAGCTTCCTGGACGAGAAGGGTGCCCCATCGATGGTGGAGCGTGCCAAGATTCTGTTCCCTCTCTCACAGATTGGAGCCGTCACCGAAGGACAGCGCTTAGACATCATCAAGCAGAGCCGTATCTATGGTAAATACGATACACCCGTTGACCGCGAGAGTGCCTTCGAGGTTCTGCTTGCCGAAGCCGAGCAGCAGGCGCTTGCCGAAGCTGAGGAAACAGCGGCTGCTGAAACAGAAAACAAGAAGGAAGAGAAGCAGAAGCCTGGCATCATGAGCAAGGTATGGAAAGCAGTGCTGACTGCCATCACTTCCACTTTGGCTACCATGCTGGGCACGTATGTCAGCGACAAGGTGACGGGCAAGAAGACCAAGTCGAGAACTTCGGCTACAGGCCGTGTGGTGAAGAATGCCACCAGTGCCGCCACCCGTTCCGTCACCAAGGAACTCACCCGCGACATTCTTGGAAATTTGATTAAATAAGGAAAACTAAAAAGCGGTTGACATTTTCAACCGCTTTTCTTTTTCTATTTCAATGTCCGTATCAGGAAATCGCTGACGATGTCTGTCGTCCGATAGATATTCTGCGAAAAGCCATGGTCAAAATATTCCTGCATGACAAATTCGCTGCCCTTCCACTGCTGATGGAAACGTTCGCCGTAGGTATAAGGCACCACGCGGTCGCCATTGCCGTGAACAATCAAGGCTGGTCCCTGGTAGCGGGCTGCCGTCTCATAGATAGGCAACGTGAAGGCGGTCTTGATATAGTTGCGGCCTAAGCGCTGATTAGGACCCCACAGCTGCACATACTCAGGCGGATCCAGCGGATTGTAGGTCTTGCCGAACGTAGAGCCGCGGATGGCATCGTCACGCAACACGCCGGCAGGAGCCATCAGCGCCACTGCAGCAATATCTTCAGCCAACTTGCCGGCTGTCATGGCTGCCACCACGCCACCCTGTGAGTGGCCCACCAAGGCTACTTTGGAGACATAGCGTAAGTCGCGCACATACTCCACAACCTTCTTCGCATCTTCTATCTCGTTGGGCACGGTCATGTCCTCAAACCGCCCCTCACTCTCGCCATGTCCGTTGAAGTCGAAGCGGATGGAGGCAATACCGTGAGCCTGAAGCGTGTCGCAGATCAGTTCAAACAGGGGGCCATCCTTACTGCCGCCGAACCCGTGACAGAAGACGATCATCGGACACTGTTCACCGGCTTTCAACTGAGGCTTCTGGATGAGAGCCGTCAGTTTGCCGTGGTCACCGTCAATACTGATGCGCTCCCCTTTGGCACCGGGCTGATAAGCCCCTGTGGTCAGCTCCTTCAGATACTTGTCCACTTTGTAGGTCAGCACCGTGGAAAGGGCTACCTTCCCATCCTTGTCAACCACCACCATCGAGGGAATCCACTTCACGCCATAAGCCTTGGCAATGTCCGTCTCCTTGAATTTCTTCAGTTCGCTCACCTGGGTGTAGCTGATGCCGAACTGCTGACAGGCTTTGCGCCATGCCTCCACATCGGTATCCATCGAGACACCCACGAACTCCACGCCAAACTGTTTATAGGCATCATGCAAACGCACCACCTCGGGCGCATCCTTGCGACAGTCGGGACACCACGATGCCCAGAAGTCGAGCACCACCGTCTTACCTTTCAACTGCGACAGCTTAAAAGTCTTACCGTCAATGGTTTTCATCTTGAAGTCGGGAGCCTGCACTCCAGCCTTCACCAGTTCCGTAGCATACTTGCTGTCAAAGTCGGGCTCAGGAGCGAACTGTGCCCTGCCGATAGTAGCACTCAGCAACAGTGCTACACTCCATAATAGTCTTCCTGTCTTCATACTTTCTTTTGAATAATGATGTTGCAAAGTTATTAAAAAAATTATAAACTACCATGAAATGACGCATAAAATTTATACTCACAAATAACCCTGCTTTCTCAGAAAATAGCCCACCCTTATGCAGTCATAAGGATGGGTTATTGGCTAATCCTTATACTCCTTGACGGCATCGAAGCACGGACAGGCTTTCAGCGGGTTCAGGTTGTGATGGCCCACGATGATAGCGCGTGGATAACGCTCCTTCAATTCCCTGAGCAGACTGAGCATCGTTCGCTTCTGTGCCTCAGTCCGCGTGTCTGCCGGATTGCCGCGGATGTCGAGTCCGCCCTCATAGCACACTCCGATGGAGTGTTGGTTATGGTTCTTGCAGTGTGCTCCCACCATGTATTCCGGTCGTCCCATTTCCAGCGTTCCGTCCCGTCGGATGACGTAGTGGTAGCCTATGCCAAGGTGAAAACCTCGCTGGCGGTGCCACGAATCTATCTGTGCTGCTGACGACTGTTGGTCGGGCTTGACTGCCGAACAGTGAATCACGATCAATGTAATACGCCGCATGACTGCACGAATACGGTACTACTAATGGCTGTCAGAATCGTAATCAATATCTGCAGCACCTGTTTCCAAACTGACTTACTCATACTCTTTGATTTTTTTTGTCACACAGTAATCGACGAAGTCGCTTCGCTTGTCGAAGAAATCACAGAAATTCACAGAAACATTGGTGCTCCAACTTTTCCATTGATTGTATCAAAAAATTTCCGTGATTTCCGTGATTTCTGTGTGACCATAAAATTATTTTCTGTGTGACTATGAACTATGAACTATGAATTATGAACTATGAACTACCCCTCTGCACTGGGTCCGGAGGCATTACCGCCGGAATGAGTGGAAGTTGAGCTGCCTGTCTGTTCGGCTATCCAGTCGGCAAGGGGAGTCACCTTCTTGATGTACTTCTTCTTTTTCTTGTCGGTCTCACTGGGGGTCAGGTCAATCTTCTCCTCCACACCGTAGGTGTTCAGCGCACACATCGACTTGAAGGTTCTCGAGGTGATGTCAGCGTCGCCGGAGCCCTCGGGGATGAAACGGATGTGGATGCCGTTGATGTACTGTGAGGCATTCCATTTGCCTGCCAGGATGTCGGCTTTGGTAATCCCGTTCTTGGTGGCTTCAACGGTAGGCATGAAGGTGCCCAGCTTGTCGATCTTGACGGGGTTGCCCTGCGAGAGCAGCTCGATGATGCAGCCCGACATTTTCTTGAGCACCCCGCCGATGACATCATCACCGTAGATGGAGTTGTGCTCAGCCATGTGCTTGGTCAGGCCTTCGAGCGAGATGGTCTCTTTCTCCAGTGCTTTGGGGTAGTACTTACCGTAACCTGCATTCTGCTGGTTGTCGTTCTTTCGGAGGTTGATTCCGAACTGTGGATTTTTTACTGCCATGTTTACTTTGATTTTGAAGTTTAACGTTTGAATTTTAATCAATCATGCTGCGCGCTCAGCAATCGTTGTTTGACAATGCAAAGGTACTACCATCCAAAGTTCAGCCTTGAGGTTGCTTGAGGTTTCTTGAGGTTGCGGGTGTTAAAGGTCGATACATAGCTTTTCGGCGATGAACATCACTACACGGGGCGGCATCACCTTCTGGTTGCGCTGCAAGCCCATAGCCTGCAGTTCCTTGCTGAAGGGCTTACACCAGTTCATCAGGGTGTTGACGCTCACTCCTGCCCGTTGGGCCAATTCTGATTTCGACATTGCTTTCATAGGTTGGAAACTCGTAATGAAACTATTGGAAACTCGTAATGAAACTATTGGTTTCTCGTAATGTAACTTCTCTTATTATTGATACACTTATACAGATAATACACTTAAATACATAAAAGTTTTCACGCGTACGTGCACCCGCGCACGTACGCAGGAGGGTTTTTCAGAAAACATCTGTATCATCTGTATCTGTATTTTCCCCAGCAACCGCCATCATCGACCTCAGCGACCGCATTTCTTCGACAGTTCGGCGCACCACTACATAGCCGCGGGTGCTGCGGTAGGTCTTGCGCTCAAAGCCCTGCTCGACGAAGGCACGCCCCAACATCACGGTAGAGAGTTTCTGGGTGATACCGACACCCACTATCTGGATGGCCAGCGATACAGGCATGAATTCACCTGGTTCACCGTCCCTCGGTTTGCGGAAGTATAGCTGTATCAGCTCCGTCTCCAGACTGGGCGTTTCAAAGTGGCGGTTGTGGCGGGAGAGCTCCTGTATGTCGGTTTGCCCGAACCAGTATTGGAAACCCTGCTTATAGAGGGCATACGCCTGGGCGAAGATGCCCTCGTATTCGAAAGGCACCTCGCGCGGCGACGTGATGTATTCCACCTCGAAGGGCAGCCAACGGCGGTTGCCGGTGGGGTCGGACAGGAACTGGATGTTGTTGCCCGTGCCGCAGAACGAGGCGATGTGTTCGCGCCGTTCGGCATAGTGGGCGTATGCCGCTCGCTCGTTGACGGCGGGCATGGTGACGGCAGCCTTCAGCTGGTTGAGCTCCGACGGTCGCATGGTGTCCAGCTCCTCGCAGCACACCAGTCCGAACTCCGACAGCGTGATCAGGTCGTCGCGCGACATGCGGTTGGCATTGGTCTTCGTGTAGAAATACTGCCGCAGCTCGGGTGGCAGCAGGTATTGGAACCACGTGGTCTTGTAGGAGCCCTGTTCGCCTATCAGTACCAGGATGACGTTATTCACCACCCACGGGTTGACCCATGATGCCACCATCGCCACGAGCCATTTCTTCAGGCAGTGGTAGAAGTAAAGTTGGTCGTCGGTATCGCCCCTCACCTTCACGCTCATGCTCAGCGGCAGGATATAGTCCGACTCGCCGTCCCATTTCTTGAGGTGTTCCAGATAGAACCGGAACGGGTGGTAGTCGCCCACGAAATCAGAGTCCAGCACGCGGTAGATGTCCGATGCGCTCACCTCCTTCGTCAGCGACAGCTCTTTCCACAGCGAGTTCACCACCCGGTCGCTGATGGGCTGCCACTCGGCAGACACACCGATGCTGTCCGACGGAAAGCAATATTCCACTCGCCGCGTTATCACATTATGCCGCAGCATGATCTTTCCCAGCAGGAACGTCTGTATATCGTCCACCGACGCCCTGTACTCCTTGTAGTTGGGCTTGCGCTCCCTCTTCTCGTTGGTTCCGCTTTTCTTTCTTTTTTCTTTCATATCGGCAGCAAAGATACGAAGAAGCTGAAACATTTACCCTCAATATGGTGGGTACATATTGGGGGAATATTGGTAGTAGGACGCCTTATCGCAATAGCTTTTTTAATTCATCCTGGAATGCCAGTGATTTCTTTTGATTAAGTGCTTCGTAATAATCGCGGTACATATTCTTCCGATTCCACAACATCTCGAATACTTTCCACTTCTCACGGATGCCCAGCCGTATGGCCATCGCATCGGCAAGTAAGGCAGCCTGTGTGCGTGATATAGTTGGTTGATAGTTGTCGTCCACATACGCTGCCTGCTGTACTTTCTGCCAGAGTACCATAGCCTCTTGCGTGCTAAGCACTTCGGGCAAATCTCCCCCCCTTCCTATTACAGGTTTTTGAGGATAGGATCCTATATACTGGTTTTCCACTTTATCTACATGCTGGCTACCCGACTTGTAGATATTGATATTGATGCTGCCAAGAAATTTAAAGTCTGCCTGATGCAGCCGTTCAAGCAAATGGTTGATGATTTCAAGTGACTCCTCGTCGTTATTATTATTCATTATAATGGTTCCGCTTTCTAATTTTATACATCTGTCATTGCGCTCAAGACATAAAAAAAGAAACGGAGGACGTGGGTCGAATTTGGTGTCACAGCAAGCTCCCAGGCCGGCATGCCTTTCATAGATGCTGCTACTGCCAAACGCCCACGCCTCCATTGTAGGATGCGTGAGCAGGCAGCCATCGCTTCTATGAAGTCTATTTGAATTTGCCGTTCGGGAGACTAACAAAAGCTGCGGTTGCTTTATCTTATATGTCTTCGGTTGCAAAGGTAATTATTTTCCTTTACAATCCTATACTTTTTGCTAATAATCTTATGAAATTGTCGCTTTTCAGTTCAGTTATCCATAAAGTTATTCGTCTTCGATAGAAATTGTGAATTCAGCTATAATACCCCCGTCAACCGTTATCAGTAGTGAATAATCTCCTTCATCGTATGAAGACATATCATAGACAAAGGTCTGCCCATATACGGCACTGATATTGTCATTTTCATACACAACTCCATTTTGAGCAATAGTAATTTCAGCAGAACTGATAGCCGTATTAAACAGCACTGTCAATTCACCCGTCTCAGCATCGATGTCTGCAAGTACTGGATGGAAAGCGGGCATACCAATTTTATGAGGGGCCTGGGTCGAAGGTTTGGGCTTTAGAATATACATCTTTGCTTCAGCATTAACAGCCCCGAAAAATAGGAAAGACATTCCTAACATGAAAGATAAAAATACTTTTTTCATAATTCATAATATTTTAGTTTTTTGACTGCAAAGGTATTGAATCCGCAACAATTGACCAAGATAAGTCCTTGAAAACTTTATGTGCTGCCGTTTTTCTGCTATAACAACTGAACGCTTTGTTTATCAAGCTGTTATATTCTTCTTTATAAAATTTAAAACTGAACAAAAAACGCTTGATGACGCTAAGAATACTTATAAAACGTTGTTTTTCCTTTCTAAAATCACTGAAAAAGAATCGATAAACGATATTTCTTTTGTATCTTTACAACCAAAAAACGGTTCTATGAATAAAAACCTTACTTTTGCTATTTTCGCCACATTATCACTATGTGGATGTGGATATCAATCCATTACCCAAAAACTGAGTGCCATTGATTCGCTTGTAAGTGCCGAGAAGTATGACTCTGCTTATTATGAGGTGAAAAAGATAAATACTGAATCGATAAATAGTCCAGAAGACAGTGCTCACTACTATCTTCTGCTATATCGGACGAGTATGCTCATTGGTAGTGCATGCCTGCCTGACTCACTCATCGATTATTCTATCTCATACTATGACAAGGCAGATAATGGAGAAAAACTTTGCGATGCTTATTATTATAAGGCAGTAGCCGAAGTAAACAAAGGAAAGTATAACCAAGCCATTGTTTTATCCAAGCAAGCCGAGGAATGGGCAAAACAAATAAACAAGCCAGGGGAACTTCTCAAAATATCAGAACTGATTGCGTACATCAACGGGGTTTATGGCAACAATGATTTGAAACTTCAATATGCCAAACAAACGATGGAATATGCCACGAAAACTGGGAAGAAGAACTGGATAGTCATGTCGTATTGCAGAATCTGTGAAGCGTATCAAGCGCAAGAGAAAATTGACAGTGCACTCATATATGCCGATAAAATCATGGAAAATATTCATCATGCTGATACTACCAATATACCATACTTCTTAAATACAATAGGTTCAGCTTATATAGAGAAAGATGTTGCTAAAGCAAAAGAAGTTCTCGAAAAGTCTCTCACATATAAGCCTTTGGCAAGAACGTATGAAAACCTTGCTTACATCTATCATTTGGAGGGCAAAGAAAAAGAGGCTTATAAACTATGGAAACAGGCATTGTTGACGGATGATAATGCCCCAAAAGACCGAATACTCTTCAACATACTCCAATATGATTTAGAGCATCATAATGTAATGGACGTAAGCAAACAGATTTATGACATATACGCTATCAAGGACAGTCTGAACGATGCCCTTAAAGACAGGAGCTTACTGAAGATACAACAGGAATTTGATAAACAGGTTGCTCATGACCAGCATGAGCAAGAGCTGCTGAGATGGGCAGTAGCTGTCTTGGTGCTTTTAGTTATCATACTGTTATTAATAGGATATATCCAATACCGTCGGCACAAGGCTAAACTCCTGTTGGCAGAACAGCAAATGACTATCAGTAACTATCTAACAGAAATCAAAAGCCTGAAGAACAATCAAGATGGAACGGAACAACAGATAGCCGATCTGAATCAGAAAATCAATGATCTGATAGAGCAAGACTCTCCAAGACTATATCGAGGAAAGATGCTCTACGACCATATCATGCAGAACGGCACAACTGTTTCCTGGGGTAAAGACGACTATCAGTGTTTCGTTGATTTTTATAAGGCCAACGATTTATCCACCTATAACAAAATTGTCAAGAAGCATCATCCCAAGACCATCCACAACACATTCTTCCTGATTCTGTATGCCATAGGAAAAACTGACAAGCAGGTACAAACCATCATGGCTATCACCCAAGAAGCCATTCGCTCAACAAGATTCAGAATCAGGGAGAATAATAAGAAGAGGGGCTGATATGAAAGCCCTTGCGGCTTCAAGATAACAAAATAATCATGGGGACGGGGGGGGTAAAAATCTGTCAAATATTTGTGCTAATTCATAGGAAATGTGTACCTTTGCGTTATGGAAAAGGACAAAGACTTCATCAGTGACGAAATATATGGTAACAGACTCCTTATCAGTGTGAGGGCTGATCAGACAGAATTGAGTGACAACATCCGGGTTGCAAGAGATAAGGAATCTATTAAACAACTGATAAGTGGTGTAATAGAAAAACTGAGGACATAACCTTGTGGGCTATGTCCTCGAATGGTGGTCAGAAAGGTCCAGCTTGAATTTTGCTACGAAAGCAAATCGTTCGCGCCCTCTGACGACATTCTGACACTGCAAAGATAGTAAGTTTTTCCGAAACTTCCAAATAAACAACTGATTTTTTGCCTTTTTTACACCCCATTTTCTCATAGAATCAGTTTCCATACGGAATGCAAAGGTACAAATAATAAAACTAACGCCTATAGCATTTAAAGTTTATTCTTGTTCAGGAAACTATTTCAAAAAGTTTTTGTATCTTTGCCGCCTAAATTAGGAATGATATGAAGAAAGGTATGATTTGGATGCTGACCGCCATCCTGTTAAGCGGTCTTTCGACGAGTGGCTGCGCCACCAATAGCAATGCGACTACGATACCAACCTCACTCAGTGAGTGGAAGGCTGGCAACACGGTAACCGAAGCAGAAATCAAGGCTTACGGCGGACTGGACAAGTGCTTTGCCGCAGAACCCATTCCCGACGGGGTGTGGCAGCGGATGCAGGGTAAGACCTACAAGGAGAATCCACATATAGGACGCAACGACCTGCGCCATATCCGTGCCTTGCACTGGGACTATGACAAAAAGATTCATGTCGGCGAGATGATAGTCAACAAGCAGATAGCTGATGTAGTGGTGCGCATTTTCCGACAGCTCTACGATGCCAAGTATCCTATTCAGCGGATGCTGCTGCCCGATGTCTATGATGCTGACGACGAGAAACAGATGCGCGACAACAACTCTTCGTGCTTTTGCTATCGTGCCATTGCCGGTAGCACCAAACTCTCAAAACATGCCAGAGGGTTGGCTATAGACATCAATACGCTCTATAACCCATACTACAAAGACCGTAAGGACGGCACCCGTTTCATCCAACCTGCCACAGCCGCCAAATACTGTGACCGCACTGGCAACTTCCCCTACAAGATAGATGAGAAGGACCTCTGCCTGCGTCTTTTCACCGAGGCTGGATTTGAGTGGGGCGGCACATGGACTTCCTGCAAGGACTTTCAGCATTTTGAGCTCATAGAATAGGCGCTGAATTTACAGATAGAAAAAAAGAACACAGAGGAAATCCTTCTGTGTTCTTTTTCTATCCTTACGCACCGATTAAAGCTCGGCATCAGAGCACTGGAATGTGGTGCCTTTCGACATGTCACCCGTTTCCAGTCCGAGCTTGAACCACTTCATGCGCTGCTTGCTGGTGCCGTGGTTGAACGACTCCGGAACGGCATAGCCACGTGCCTTCTTCTGCAGATAGTCGTCGCCTATGACTTGCGCACACCTGATGGCTTCCTCGATGTCGCCATCTTCGAGCGAACCGAAGCGCTTATTGTCGTGATGAGCCCAAACACCTGCATAGAAGTCAGCCAACAGTTCGAGGCGCACACTGAGTTTATTAGCTTCTGCCTCTGGCAGTCTTGACATCTGCTCGTGGACCTTGGCAAGAATACCGGTCAGATTCTCCACATGGTGACCCACCTCGTGCGCTATCACGTAGGCATAGGCAAAGTCGCCACTGGCTCCCAACTGCTGTTGCATGGTGGTGAAGAAAGAGAGGTCGATGTAGAGCTTCTGGTCGCCTGGGCAATAGAACGGACCCATAGCTGCAGAACCCTGTCCACAGGCGGTGGCTGTTCCATCGGTATAGAGCACCATCTTAGGCACTACATACTGAGCCCCGTTCTGGCGGAAAATCTCAGTCCATACGTCTTCTGTACCAGCCAGTATCTGGGTCGAAAACTTAGCCATTGCCTGTTCTTCCTCGGTAAACTGGGGCTGACCTTCCGTCACCTCCGTATTACCGCCAAAATTATTCTGCTGAACCTGTTGCATCACAGCTGTTACAGGATCACCACCAGAGAGCCATGCGAAAAGTGCCACCATAATGATACCACCGATGCCAAGACCGGCTTTTGCGCCACCGCCCATACCACGGCGGTCCTCTACGTTCGAGCTTTCTCGTCTTCCGTCTAATCTCATAATCTTATCTAGTTATTATTGTTTCTGAGAATCTTCAATATATTGCATGATGAGTGCTGCAGCATCGTCCTCATTGATAGAGGCCATATTAATCACCAAGTCGTAATTGCGAGTGTCGTAACGCGATTCACCTGTATATTTGGTCACATAGTTATCACGCATCTTGTCAATCCGACGGATGGTCTTCTCTGCCTCCTCAGCCGACATATTCTGTTTCTTCATCAGACGCTGGATACGTTTCTCCATAGGAGCCTGAATAAGAACATTGATGTGGTTGGGATGATGGCGGAACACAAAGAATCCGCTACGACCTGTGATAACACAAGAACCGTTTTCTGCCATAGCCAGCAACATTTCTTTCTCAACCTTGAAGATTTGTTGGGTTGTCACCAGTTTTGGTTCATCACCTACGGCAACACTATAATATTGATTACGCATCGTTTCACCTACAGACACGACACGGCTGAAATCCGACCACCAATTATTTTTTCTTCCTTTTAGGTTTTCAATCTCTTCAACGGTCAGATGATATTTCTCCTCTAAAGCCTTTACCAATGCCTTATCATAGAACTCCACGCCCAACTTAGCTGCCAATTTCTCACCTACTGTGCGCCCACCTGAACCTAGTTCACGGTTGATGGCAATGACAAATTTTTCTTTTAAATTCATAGTTTTATCTTATATTTCAGTTATGATTCAATACACTTCCGCTGCAAAGTTACGAAAAGTCGAGAGCAAAACAAAGAAAAACTTTTCTTTTTTTGCCGAGACAGAGTAACTTCGCGACTTTTGTCGCAAAGTTACAAAAATATTTTGCATTTACACAGCATAAGATTGAAAAAAAAATTAATAGACAACAGAGTAAACATAGCCTCGCGGCTCGTTGACAATGGTTTGTATCTGATTGGCGAAACCAATCAGCACGGTTTTCAGGTCGTTACGGATGCCCTCACCCGAAAGTTTCAGCACGGCTTCCTTCATCGTCCAATAGCGGATAAAGGTTAAGGCGGGATTCGGAGATTGCGTGATTTCCGCTATCTCATCATCGTTCATGGTGTAGTGAACAAGTGATTCCCTATACTCCCTGATGCTTTCGACATCTATTCCGACTGGCGTTTCGCTGATGGCACAGATGGCTGCCTCACGACAATGACTCATATTGAAATGAATCTCAGGATGGCCAAGGATAAAGGGTTTGCCATGTTCACCATATTCAAAGACGGGTTTTTCCGTGATGCCATACTCTTTCCGTAAGCCTTCACATAGCAACAGATAAGCCGCCGCACAGGTTTTACGTCCCTGTTCGTGCTTAAACTTCAAAGCCTGCTCTCTTCTTTGTTCTGATAATAAAGGTAAAGCAGCTTCGAAATCAAAATTGGCTATATCATCATTCAGGTAAACCATTGTCTGCCTTTGGTATGCGGCGGTTGGGATTCTCCTTGGCACCCAGGTCAATGAGTTCACGCCCTTTCTGCACCACACTCTGCCGTCCTTCTTCCAGTTTGTTTTTCGAGAAATCAAAGGCTTTGCGCGCCTGTTCCAATTGTTCGCCCACTTTGTTATACCTTTGGATAAAGTCGCCCAGGCGGTCCAACAGCTGTTCGGCAATTCCGAACACCTTCTCCTGATTCTCTGCCTGCTGATTCTGTACCCAGGCAATGTGTATCATGTGGAGAATACCCAACAGATTCTGTTCGCCTGTAATAAACACCTTGCGCTCAAAAGCCTCGCGCCACAGCGTGGGGTCGTTGGCCAATGCCAGTTGCAGGGAACTCTCGAAGGGTACAAACATAATCACAAAGTCTATCGCTTCGCGAGGAGCTTTGATGTATTTCGAATAATCTTTGCGCGCCAGTTCTGTCACATGACTGCGGATAGACTTGATATGCTCTTGCAGGGCACGTTCCTTTTCGGTCGGGTCTTCCGCATTGACATAGCGCTGATAGGCAACCAGCGACACCTTTGAGTCGATGACGGCATCCTGTCCCTGAGGATAATGCAGAATGACATCGGGCTGCATCTCTTTGCCCGTATCATCATTCTTCAGCGGTCTGCCCTGCTCGTCGCGCAGTCGGGCTTGTACCTCATAATGGATGCCTTCGGTGAGTCCCTGAGAAGCGAGCAAATCGCCTAAGATGATTTCACCCATATTGCCACTCACCTTATTGTCGCGACGTAGGACATTGGCGAGCGATTCCGCTTTCTCGCCAATCTCACGGTTCGACTCCATCATCAGCCTCAGCTGTTCACGCAGCGAAGCATTCTGAGCCGTGTGGTCCTTGGTATTCTCATTGATAGCCTTACGCATTTCACTGATGGCATCTTTCAGAGGTTGAGTAACTCCTGCCATCGTCTCCTTATTGGATTCTTTCAGTTTCGAAGCACTCTGTTCCAGCACCTGCTGTGCCATGTTCATAAACTGGGCGTCGCGTTTCTGCTGTTCCTCCTGTTTCTCGCCCTTGGCTTCTTCCACCTGCTGGCGAAGATGTTCCAACTGAACGTCTTTCCGCGCGCCCTCGATACGGAGCGCATCCATCCGTCGGTCCATCAGCACATACAGGATGGTACCTCCGATTCCAATACCTATTAATATATATAGAGCTATCATAACTGCAAAATTACAAATAAAATATCAAATACGCACTATCTGGCGTCAATTATTTCCGTCTGCGTCTTGGGCCAGTTTACCAAATAGAGCTGTTCCGTGGCTCGCGTAAACGCCGTATAAAGCCAATGGATATAATCGGGAGTCAGCATATCGTCCGTCATATAACCTTGGTCCACATAGACATGTGCCCATTGTCCGCCTTGCGCCTTATGACAGGTGGCAGCATAGGCAAACTTCACTTGCAGAGCGTTGTAATACTTGTCCTCCTTCAGTTTCTTCAGGCGGTCTTGCTTCAGTGGTACATCAGCGTAATCTTCCATCACCGCCTGGTACAGTTGCTCTTGCTGTTCACGCGTCAGAGCCGGTGCTTCCGAAGTCAGTGTGTCAAGTATCACCATTGCTGTCAGTTCATAATCGTCATAGTCAGGAAAGGTCATGGTCACTTCTGCGAAATGGAAGCCATAGAGTTCATGCACGTTGCGCACGCGGCGGACTACTGCATGGTCGCCATTGGCTATAAACTCCTCTTTCCGCCAATAGTAGTTATTCTTCACCACCATCAACTGGTCGCCACTGGTCAGTTGGTCCTCACGTCCCAACACCATATTACGAATGCCCTGATTATAGATATTCGCCCGTTTGTTGCTACGGGTAATAATCATCGTCTCGTCAAGACCCACCTTAGAATAGCTGCCGGCTAACGACTCTATGAGTTCGTCGCCAGGTACCACCATGATATCGCTAAACCCGTGCAGGTGAATCTTAGGAAGCACCACACCGCCCTCACGAATCTGCGTGGCATTAAAGAGAATGCCTGACTCCTGACTCTGGCGCAACACTTCATGCAGGTCGCACTGATGGACATGCAGACCATAGCTCTTCAACACCTCGCCCATCAAGGCAGGACTCTCTTCCTCGCCCACTGGAGGCAACTGGGCTTGATCGCCAATGAGCAGCATCCTGCAGTTGCGCCCATTATAGACAAACTGAATCAGGTCGTCCAGTAACTGACCTTTGGCAAAGGGGGTGTCGCCATTATTGCTGGCATTGGCTATCATCGAC
>Ga0256405_10002763_pt1 | contig 38576 bp, 37 predicted proteins | sample RumenRJG_02DNA_FD_189096 | JGI IMG/M metagenome (GOLD analysis project Ga0256405, IMG submission 189096) | Bovine rumen microbial communities from Lethbridge, Alberta, Canada - RJG_02 | ecosystem: Host-associated > Mammals > Digestive system > Stomach > Rumen | place: Canada: Alberta...
TGCCGCGCGATTGCGTGGCCCACCTCGTGCGCGACGACACAGGCGAGCTCCGCCTCGTTGGCGAACTTCGTCATGATGCCGGTGTAGACGGCGACCTTTCCGCCGGGGAGGCAGAACGCGTTCACCTCGTCGCTCTGCAGAACCGTGAACTCCCATTCAAAGCCCGTGTCGCCCGCGGCATCCTTGACCGCCGCGCCGACCCTCGCGAGGAGCGCCTGCTGCGACGCGTCGGCCGACGGCTTCGTCTGCGCCTTGTATTCGCCGTACGCCGTGGCCCCCATCTCCCGCTCGCTCGCGTCCGACGAGAGCATTAGCTGCGTGCGCCCGGTAATCGGAACGGTGCGGCAGCCCGTCGCAGCGACCGCGAATACGGCCGCGGCCGCAAGCATTGCAATGTCCATCTTCATGATGCCATTCTCCTTTTCGTTGTTGTTGACTACATGCCGCCGCGTTCGGCAAGTTCCGCCCAGCGGTCTACGGCGGCCTCAAGCTCGGACTCGGCGATCGGCAGCCTGTCGCCAAGCAACTTCGCGCGGGCCGGGTCGGCCCTGTAGAGCGCGCCGTCCGAAAGCTCATCGCGTATTTTCGCAAGCTCCCCCTCGAGCGCGTCAATCCTGCCGGGCAGCGATTCCAGCTCGCGCTTCTCGTTGTAGGAGAGCTTCCCCACGCGCGGCGAAGCCGCCTCTGCGCGGCGCGGCGGCGCATCTCCCCCGCCTTCCACGCGGCTCCCTTCGCCGCGCGGCGCACCGCGCTGGCGGACATAGTCGTCGTATCCGCCCGGAAACTGCCTCACCGTCCCGTCGCCCTCGAGCGCGAATGTAGAAGTCACCACGTTGTTGATGAATTCGCGGTCGTGGCTGACAAGGAGCAGCGTCCCGGAATAGGCGAGAAGCTGCTCTTCCAAAAGCTCCAGCGTCTCCACGTCGAGGTCGTTCGTGGGCTCATCCATTACAAGCAGGTTCGCCGGGCTGAGGAAGAGCTTAGCGAGCATCAGCCTCGCGCGCTCGCCGCCCGAAAGCGCCTTGACCGGAGTGCGCACGCGCTCGGGCGTGAAGAGGAAATCGGCAAGATACGAATAGACGTGCTTTCTGACGCCCCCTACGAGGACCTCGTCGCGGTCCGAGGCGATGTTCTCCCCGACGGTGAGCTCTGGGCGCATCTCGCTGCGCAGCTGGTCGAAGAACGAAAGCTCCACGCCCGTCCCGCGCACCACCTCGCCGGACGTCGGCTCAAGACGCCCCGTAAGCAGGTTGAGGAGCGTCGTCTTCCCGGCGCCGTTCGCGCCGAGGATGCCGATCCGCTCGCCGCGCAGCACGGTCGCAGTGAAGCCGGATATCACGGGGCGCCCCGAGCCGGGGTAGGAGAACGACACGCCCTTCGCCTTGAGGACGCAGACTCCGCCGGGGGATGCGGTGTCGAGCTTCATGGTCGCGGTGCCTACGGCTGTGCGACGAGCCGCGAATTCCTCGCGCAGCTTCATGAGCGCGGCGACGCGCCCTTCGTTGCGGGTCGTCCGCGCCTTGACGCCGCGCCTGATCCACGCCTCCTCCTGGGCGAGCTTCCTCGACTTTCTCTCCCAGTATACCGCTTCGTCCGCAAGGAGGTCGGCCTTGCGCCTGAGGAAGGTCGGGTAGTCGCATTCCCAGCCGGACAGCTCGCCGCGGTCGAGGTCGAAGATCTTCGTCGCGACGCGCCGCAGGAAGCGCCTGTCGTGCGTGACCACGATGACCGCCATCTCGCGCATGCGGCGCAGCATCCCCTCGAGCCAGTCGATGGACTCCATGTCGAGGTGGTTCGTTGGCTCGTCGAGGAGCAGGAGGTCGGGGCGCGACAGGAGCGCCGACTCGAGGATGCTCCTGCGGCGGCGGCCGCCGGAGAGCGCGTTGAAGGCGGAGTCGCCCGGACGGTCGGCCGGCACCTCCTGCGACACGTATGCGATCCTGAGCCCCGGCGCGCGGACGATCTCGCCCGAGTCGGGCTCGAGATGGCCCGCCATGACCTTCATCAGAGTCGACTTGCCCTCGCCGTTGCGGCCTGTGAGCGCGGCGCGCAGCCCCTTCGAGACGGAAAGCGAAACGCCGTTCAGCACGCTCGGCCCGCCGAACGCAAGCGACACGTCCTTAAGAGACATCAGGAAATCGCTCACCAGCCCACGAGCCTCCCGAGTCGCACAGCCATGCCATCGCTTCGGCTATCCTTTTCGAAGTTCTCTTTCACTTCACTCATTTCAACGGCGTTTGGCATATTATAGCGAAACAGCGGCGCTGAAATCAAGCGCGGCAAATCCGCCGCAGTCAGAAACCGCCGTTCAGTATCGGAAGGACGGGGAAGAAGCCGTTGCGGGCAATGACGTTCACGATGCCTATCTGCAGGCCAGACTCCATCCTTCCGGCGTAGTTCACGATTCCGACCTGGCAGCCGCGCACGGTTCCGACGGCGACGTTCACGCCGAAGACGACCAGCGCTCCGCACTGGACGCCCGAAACGTCGCAGGCGCAGTTGAGAAACCCCCACTGCACTCCCGACATGTCCCCCGTCGAGACGTTAAGCCACCCGTCCTGCAGCCCCAGCAGCGAATCGGCATAGTTCAGAAGGCCATACTGAACGCCCACCGAGCGACGAGCCGAGGACTCGTCACCGTTCGAGTTCCAGTTGACGAGCCCAACCTGAAGGCCGACGAGCCGGCGCGAGACGATGTTCGCCCCGCCTACCGCGAGCCCGCGGAAATCGCCAGTCGCGCAGCCGACGAGCCCGACGTCGAGCCCTGCGAAGCCGTCGCACTGCCCGTAGACAAGCGAAAGCCGGAATCCGCCGACGTCGCTTTGCGAAGACGGCCACTGCACCGGGTTCAGGAGCGACAGCATCACGGGCGAGCTTTCCTCCGCGTGGATACAAGGGGCGGCCATCGCGACAGCCGCGAGAAGAGCGCATTTAATCGTTTTCATGAATTTCCTTTCCGGCTCATGCCGAACGCCGCGAGGAGGATCACCGCAAAGCCGACGACTGAAAGCGCGTCGGGCACCTGGCCGAAGAACGCAAAGCCGAAGAGCGCGGTGAAGATGACGTTCGTGTAGTCGTAGACTGCTATCGAACGCGGCTCGGCGTAGCGGTAGGCCGCGGTGACGCCGAACTGCCCGAGCGCCGCGCCCGCTCCGGCGCCGACGAGTATGAGCACCTGCGCCATGGTCATCGGCCTGAAGTCGATTGCCGTGAGCGGCAGCGACGCGACGCACGAAAACGCGCTGAAGAAAAGGACGATGAAAGCGCCATTCACCTTCATGCGCCCGAGCTGGTGGACGCACACGTACGCGAGCCCCGCGCCCAGGCCCCCCGTAAGCGCCATCGCCGCGGCAAATGTGCCGCCGCCGCGGAAGCCCGGCTTCATCACGAGCGCCGCGCCGGCAAACGCAAGGAGAAGATGGCCGAACTGCCGCCACGAGACGCGTTCGCCGAGGAGAATCCACGAAAAGAGGACGGTGAAGAAAGGCGCCGTCTTGTTTAGCGTCATGCCCTCGCCGATCGGTATTCTCGATAGCGCGTAAAAGTTGGCGAAGATTCCGACGGTGCCGAAGACAGCGCGGAGGACGAGAGGGACCCACGCCCTGCCCGCCGGAAGCACGGCCGCCCCGCGCGGATCGCCGCCCGCCCGAGACCGACGCCTGTCGCGGCAGAACACGGCGAGGGCGATTGCGAGAGCGAGGACGTTGCGGAAGAAGCTCTTCTGGAAGCACGTTATCTCCCCGCCGAAGTCGTCGCACAGCCTGACGAAAAGCGCCATGAGCGCAAAGCCGAACGCACTTGCGACGATGCAGGCAATCCCCTTGCCCCGGCTGCCGAATTTCACCATGCGATGGGAGCGAGCCCTGTGGACTCGAGATATTCGTTGGCGCGGGAAAACGGCTTGGAGCCGAAGAACCCGCGGTGCGCGGAAAGCGGCGAAGGATGCGGAGAGGCGATCACGCAGTGGCGGCTGCGGTCGATGAATGCGCCCTTCTTCTGCGCATACGAGCCCCAGAGGATGAAGACAAGATGCTCGCGGCGCTCGGCAAGCGCGCGGACCACGGCGTCGGTGAACACCTCCCAGCCCTTGTTCTGGTGGCTCCCCGCGCGATGCGCCGCGACGGTCAGCGTCGCGTTTAGCAGAAGAACGCCCTGGTCGGTCCACTTGAGGAGATCTGGCATGTGGCCGAGCTCCTTCGCGATGTTGACGAGCGAAGGCGGCGGCGTGACTTCCGGCGGGACGTAGAACGCGAGCCCCTGCGCCTGCCCCGGCTCGTGGTAGGGATCCTGCCCGAGAATCACGACCTTGACCTTGTCGAAGGGCGTGCGGTTGAACGCGTTGAATATCTTCCCCGGCGGCGGATAGACGACGCCGCTCCTGTACGCGGCCTTTACGAAGCCGACGAGCTCGGCGAAGTACGGCTTCTCGAACTCCTCCGCGAGAATCTTCTTCCAGGACTCTTCGATCTTTACTTCCATGTCACTCTCCACTGCGGCGAAACGGCGATTCGCCAAGACGGTAACTCTTCTCCTCGCCGACTGGCCTGTAGCCCAGGGCGCCTGTCTCGGGCGAGACGAAATACTCGACTTTCCGCGTCGCAAGCGGAAGTCCGCTCGACGACATGGAAAGGACGAGTTCGCCGACGGCCGAGAACGTCTCGCTCTCGAAGGAGCCCGGAACCGTGCGCGAAAAAGACGATATCCTTCCCTTGCCGGTGAGGGAGAACTCGTCCCTCCATTCGCGCGGGATCCAGATCGGGCCGATGTCGTACGGGACGTCCTTCGACGCCTTTATGTACGAAATGCTCTGGAGCTTGCCCTTTGCGTAGGAACGCTTCGCAAGCGGAGGGTTGTATATCGACACGACCGCGGGCGGCCCGTAGAGCCCGTTCGCCGCCTGCGCGAACACGAGGACGTCGGCCCGGACGCCGCACGAGGCGGCATCGACCGTCACCTCGGCAAAGCCGCGCTCCGGCACCTCCGCAAGCGTCGCCGGCCATGGCCTCAGCCTGACGCCGCGCGTGACTCTCCACTCAAACCTCATGGCGCGGCCTGCGAACGGGTAAGTCGAGGCCGAGATGCGGAACTTGCGCATCCGCTCCGGCGCACGCAAGACTATGCCAACGCCAAACGGCTCGGCGAACGTCTCCTCGGGCATCACGTCGGGGAAGTCGGCGCCCGGCTCGGCCCTGCTGAGCGGCACGGGGTCGTCGAGATACTCAACCTTCACCCGCACGGGCAGCGTGACTGTCTTTCCCGTGAGGCTGCCGGCGACTGCCTTGAGCTTGGCGGCGTCGAAGTCGGCCTCGCAGAACGCAGCCGGGTGGTTCCGCACGGCGAGGTATGTCGCCGAGTTCGTGACGCCGGGCCGGCAGGATCGCACGAGCCACTGGAGGGTGGAGTTAAGGAGCCCGAGCTGCTCGAGGTTCCCGCGAAGCGCCGGCTCGATCGCCGCGGCCGCATCTTCGAGCGTCCTTGAAACGCGGCTCGCGGCGTTCGAATCGCCGACGACGGCGAAACGGAACGCTACATTTGCCGGCATCAGCGACGCGACGCGCGGGTTCTCCCCGGCCCATTCGCAGCGGACGACGTTAGACGTGTATGCGCGCGCGGCAGACTCGGCGGCGGATTTGTCGACGGTCGTTCTCCACGCGTCGACCGTCACGGGAGCGCCGACGCCGGGAGCTGCGGACGCCGGGAGGGCGGCAGAAGCAAGAAGCGCCGCGCAAATGCGGCAAATACGTCCACATTTGCGAGTCTGCAGGCTGACCAGCGGAAATCCCATGGGAATCATTCCTTGAACGGTTCAAGATCGGCCGACGACACGGACACCTCCACCGAGGAGCCGAGGATGTCGACATTTATGCAGAGTGTGGCGCGCGCGCCGATGCGCTTGACATATCCAACGGTGCCGCAAAGCGGCCCGTACATCACCCTGACGCGTTCGCCCTCGCTGAACGTCTGGCGGGAGACCGCGATCGTCGGCGCTGCGCGCGTGGCGCGCGATATCTGGCGAAGCTGGCTCACGGTCCTGCGCGGAAACGGATCGGGGATCATCCTCACGACGAGGTTGGACCGGAGGACGTCGGAGCGCTCCTCGGGGGAGAGATGCGCGAACACATACCCCGGGAACAGCGGCAGCACCCGCCTCACCTTGCGGCGCTGGACCTTCATCACCCTGACATAGGTCGGCAGGTAGTGGAACCCCCTGCACCCCGAAAGCCGCCGCATCACCTTCTTCTCCGTCCTCGGCTTCACGTGCAGGACAAGCCAGCGGCGAAGCCCGGCCGCTTCAGCGGCCATGGCTTCGCCGGTGGTTTCGCCCGTCACCGAGTGCGGGCTTCTGCTGTCCACTCTATCCATGTGGACGATGCCGCGGCGTCACTTCGCGAGCGCGGCGGAGACGTCGGCGAGGATCTGGCGCAGGGCCTTCGGGACGCGCTTCGCCGTCTTGGAGCGGACGGTGGTGTCCTTGGAGGCCTTGGCGTCGTACTCGTCGTACGAGGCGCCGACAGTCGCGATCTCCTTCTTCCAGCCCTCCTTGTCGACCTTCAGGATGGCCCTGAGGTCTTCGGGGACGACCTTGAACTTGCCCTCGTTGTTCGAGAGGTCGATGTCCCTCTCGAGCGGGAGGTTGCCGATCGGGGTGACATTGGCCTTGACCTGGCCCTCGATGCGCTGGCAGATCCACTTGAGGACGCGGCTGTTGTCGCCGAAGCCGGGCCACATGAAGCGGCCGTCGTCGCCCTTGCGGAACCAGTTGACGAAGTAGATCTTAGGGAGCTTCGTCGCGTCGGCGGAGGTGCGCTCCATCTCCAGCCAGTGCTGGAAGTAGTCGGCGACATTGTAGCCGAAGAACGGAAGCATCGCCATCGGGTCGCGGCGAACCTGGCCGATCTGGTCGGAGATGACGGCGGCCGTGACTTCGGAGCCCGCTGCGGAGCCCATGAACACGCCGTGCGTCCAGCTCTTCGCCTCGTTCACCAGCGGAATCGTCGAAGGACGGCGGCCGCCGAAGAGGATCGCGTCGATCGGCACTCCGGTGGGCTTGCCCTTCCAGAGGCCGTTGAAGCCGGACTTGTCGAGGACGGGGCAGTTCTCGGCGGGAGCGGTGAAGCGCGAGTTCTTGTGAGCCGCGACGTAGCCGGACGCCTTGATTTCGGCCTTCGTCATGCCCGGCTTCGGGCCCATGCGATAGGGGTCGTCGGCGCAGACGTAGCAGGGATTGCCCTTCCAGTCAATGCCTTCCTTCGGGGCCTTGACGCCCATGTCCTCCCACCAGATGTCGCCATCGGGGGTGAGAACGACGTTCGTGAAGATCGTGCCCTTCTTGCAGGACTTAAGCGCGTTGGGGTTGGAGTCCATCGACGTTCCCGGCGCGACGCCGAAGAAGCCGTTCTCGGGGTTGATCGCGTAGAGGCGTCCGTCGTCGCCGGGCTTGAGCCACGCGATGTCGTCGCCGATCGTCTGGAGCTTCCAGCCCGGGAGCTTGGGGAGCATCATCGCGAGGTTCGTCTTGCCGCAGGCGGACGGGAAAGCGGCCGTCACGTGGTACTGCTTCCTCTCGGGGGAGGTGAGCGTGAGGATGAGCATGTGCTCGGCCATCCAGCCCTCGTCCTTCGCAAGCTTGGACGCGATGCGGAGCGCGAAGCACTTCTTGCCGAGGAGCGCGTTCCCGCCGTAGCCCGAGCCGAACGACCAGATCTGGCGCTCTTCGGGGAACTGCGTGATGAACTTGTCCTCGATCTTCTTCGCGCACGGCCACGCGACGTCCTTCTGTCCCTTCTTGAGCGGGGCGCCGACGGAGTGGATGCAGGGGATGAAGTCGCCGTCCTTGCCGAGGTGCTTCATCACGGCGTCGCCGGTGCGCGTCATGATGTTCATGTTGACGACGACGTAGGGCGAGTCGGTGATCTCGATGCCGTACTGGGTGATCGGGTTGCCGATCGGGCCCATCGCGAACGGAATCACGTACATCGTGCGGCCCTTCATGCAGCCCTTGTAGCTCTTGAGCATGAGCTTCTTCATGACCTCGGGGTCCATCCAGTGGTTCGTGGGACCCGCGTCGATCTCCTTCTTGGAGCAGATGAACGTGCGGCCCTCGACGCGCGCGACGTCGCTCTCGTGGGAGCGGGCGAGATAGCACTCGGGGCGCTTCTTCTGGTTCAGCTTGATGAACTGGCCGTTCTTGACCATCATCTCGCAGATCGCGAGGTGCTCCTTCTTCGTGCCCTTCACGACCACGATCTTGTCGGGCGTGCAGACCTTGTTCCACTTGTCAACCCACGCGAACACCTTGTCGTTCGCGAACTTCGGCGTCTTGACCATCTTTGTTTACTCCTTAAGTTGCCCCTTCCAGGGCGTTTTTGAAAGCGTTGAGTGGATATTATACCCTATTCTCCCGCGGAAATCAAACGCGGGCGCTACCGCGGAAGAATGCCGAGGAACCCCTTCCTCTCCGAGAGCTTCACGTACTTGCGTGGCCTGTAGATCGGCTTGTAGGCGGGACGGATGATGGGCCCCTCGTTCACAAGCTCCTCCATCCTGTGCGCACACCAGCTCACGCAGCGCGCGACGGCGAAGATCGGCGTGTAGAGGTCCTTCGGGATGCCGAGCATGTCGTAGACGAGGCCCGAGTAGAGGTCGACGTTGGCGCAGACGTCCTCTGCGCGCGGATGGCGCGACTTGACGACTGCGGGGCCGAGCTCCTCGACGGTCTCGAACAGCTTCATGTCGTCCGTGCGCCCGGCCTCCTTCGCGAGCGCACGCGCCTTTTCCTTGAGGAGCTGGGCGCGCGGGTCGGATATCGTGTACACCGCGTGGCCAAGGCCGTAGATCAGCCCCGTTCCGTCGCCCGCCTTCCTGTCAGCTATCCGCTCCAGGTAGCGGACCACGTTCTCCGGCTTCGTCCAGTCCTTGACGTTCGCCTTGATCTCCTCCATCTGCCGCATGACGCGCAGGTTCGCGCCGCCGTGCCGCGAGCCCTTCAGGGACAGGATCGAGGCGGCGACCGAGGAGTAGATGTCGGAATGGGCCGAGGTCACGACGTGGGTGGTGAAGGACGAGTTGTTGCCGCCGCCGTGCTCGGCGTGGAGGATGAGCGAGAGGTCGAGCGTCTCCGCCTCGAGCCTCGTGTACTTCCCGTCCTCGCGCATCAGCATGAGCAGCGTCTCGGCCGTCGACTTCGCCGGGTCGGGGTTGCGTATCATCAGCGACCCGCCGTCATGGTAATGGGCCTTGGCCTGGTATGCGTAGGCGACGATCGTCGGAATGGAGCCAATCAGGTCCATCGACTGTTCGAGGCATTTGTCGAGCGACAGGTCGTCGGGCGTCCCTTCCGGGTCGAACGCATACGCGAAGAGGACGGCGCGGGCGAGGGCGTTCATGATGTCCTTCGGGGGATTCTTCATGATCGCGGTCTCCTTGAACCCGTCAGAAAGCTTCCTGTATGCGCCGATGCGCCCCTTCCAGTCCGAAAGCTGCGCAGCCGTGGGAAGCTCTCCGAAGAGAAGGAGGTAGCTCGTCTCCTCGTAGCCGAAGCGGTGCTCGCGCCTGTCGGCCTGCACGATGTCCTTGACGTTGATGCCGCGGTAGTAGAGTTCGCCGGGTATTGCCTTGCGCTCGCCTTCGTCCATGACGTAGCCGTGCACGTTGCCTATCGTCGTAAGCCCGACGAGGACACCCGAGCCGTTGTCGTTCCTTAGGCCCCTCTTGACGCCATACTTCGCGTAGAGCGCAGGGTCGATGTAGTCGGCCGCACGCACCTTTTCCGCCTGTTTCCTGAGCCATTTCCTGTCTATCATCTGGGCATTCCTCGCTTAAAGAGGAGAATTATACCATAAATCTGCGCGGCCATGTGCACATTCGCGCCTTTGAATGCGGCCTGCTGTGCCTTGTGCAGATGCCTTCCCATGTGCGGCTTTGTTTCGGGCAACCGTGCTCGCCTTGCGAGAGCGGCCGATTCCGGCGTCCTTCACCCCACTCGGCGTATACATATACGCCGTCGGGGGCGAGTCCTGCCGTAATCGTCTCACTCTCGAAGGTTCCGCCCGGCTTCGGCCCGAAACAAAGCCGCGCAGTGCATCCTCGGGTGCTGGGCAAACAGCGCATGCGTTCGTCTCTCCCTTCGGGGAAAAGCGCGACTCCTCCCGCGCGCTGCATCCACCGTCCGCTGCGCGATACTTCGTCGGCGGAATACCGCCTCCTCGTCTCGCACGCGTCCTGTGGCGCATCACGCGAACCGTCGCCGCGCCGTTCCCCTGCGCTCGCTCCTCACACATGCGCCGTTTGCCCGACCTTCCGCTAAGGCGCGTTTGTTTTCGTAGTCTTTGCGCTCGCCGACTTATCGTCGGCTCGCTTAACTGAATACGGCAACAACACGCAACAAATCCGCCGCGATGACAACGACTCACAACCAGGCAGTTCACAACGGTTCAGCGGAGCTATCCCCAGCTGCATCCCACTACTGTCTTTACTTGACCCGAATCTTTCCTTTTCCCTTGCAAGTCGCGCATGGAGTCTTTTTGGTAGCTACACCAGTACCATTGCAGTTCGCACACTTGCTTATCACGTGCCTTGAGGTGCCATTCAGACCCAATTTCACTTTCTCAATCTGTCCCTGTCCATTGCATTGATCGCACGCCGACTCTTCCTTAATGGATTTTGTTCCGTCGCAGTCTGGGCATTTCTGATAGGCAACTGAAGCACTCGTAGCAACAGGCCGCCCGCCATTTGTTGGCGAAGCAGATTGCCCATGATGGGTGTCGGCACCAATGATTTTGTCCATTCTTTGACCCAGCCCAGTAAGAAATATTCCCTTGTATTTCTCCAACAGATTTTTATGCGCCACCATACGTTCGTCCGCTGTTTTTAGCGATCGCGCAGATTTCATTTCAGAAACCAGATGATTCAAGACATCCTTACACTTATCATCTGAGTATTTGTCGTATATCTTCGCAAGCACATCATTTTCCATTCCACACTTCAATCGAGAAAGGTTTTGCTCAACCTTAGTCGCATTTGGATTCTCGGGCTGGACGATCTGCCAAACCTTCTTGAACTGCAGTTTATCCTGCTGGGCTACCAACGCCTTGTTTTGAATATCGCTGTCTGCCAAACCATCTCCCGACACTGGCACACCTTCCTTCTGATCAACCACATCCATCGTTTTACGCACATTGTCTGCTGCCTTAGCATCGTGCAAGGCAACAAAGACTTCAGACATCGCATTTTCGAATCTCTTATATGATTGGGCTTTTCGCTTTTGGCATTCATCTTTGGTGATTTCCCGTTCACGGAATTTAGTCGATATTTCAATTCTCTCCCTCATAATGGATCCATAGCCTGGTATCACATAGTCATTATCATCAAATTCATCCTCAAAGTACATTGTGAAACTAATATTGTCATCTCCATAATTCATACCCTTCCCATAAGGTTTTCCTTTCTTGAATCCCAAGAAAATTTTTTTGTTGGAGAAGATTGGGATGTCACTACACATCTGACGCCCAGCAAGTGCCTGATAGACCCTCGGCCTTTTCTCGTCGTCCAAAATGTTTCCGTCTAACGACAACATAATTTCTATCGGGTTGTCTCCCCAGGCCACAATGTCAAGATTGTCAGGCAGCGTCCATTTCACTTTGAATCTATGTGCTATTAGTCTTGAATAGACATCTTCAATCTCTTGTTTTGGGGGAAAGATATCATAGTGCCGCGTTAACTCCGCACTATTGGCCACAATATCATATGCCGCATTCAAGGCATCCAACCACTGGCTTTCCTTGCAGCTTTGCCTTAACGTCGGATATGCAAAATGTGCGACCGATAGGTTTATACCATTTGCATCTTTTGCAAGCTTCCTATCAATGTAAAGAAGCTTATTTACATCAAAAAAAAAGTTGAGACAGCAAACTTTTCGCACATTCCCTAAGCGTAGGTTGATCTGAGATAAGTCTTTCGCGTTCCAGCCGAACCTTTTCTTCCTTCTTTCGTTTTGAAGCTTCATCGTTTTTCCTATCTGCCTCTAATGCAGCACCATAATCCTCTAAAGTAATATATTCTTCCGGGCCGGAAACCGCATCAATATAATATTCGGTTCCATCTTGTCCCGTGATTTTCAATGTCGTCTTTTCTGGCCCACGAATACGAGCCCGCTTGCTGAATTCCGCATCTAAATCTGCGTAACATAAAATAGCCAACAGTGGAATTGACAGCGACATTATGACCTTATTCATATGGGCAACTTCTTTCATTTATCATCATTGCGCATTCTCTCGCCGCAGACACCGCATCCATGCATAAGAAAGGGGCGCATTCCCTCTCATGCACTCAAGAGAAGCCCTGCGACGGGCCTTAGCGAATACACGAAGAAGAAATGCGCCCCAGAAGGACGCATCTCCGCTTACATGCCGTTCGCTAAATGAAATGTCGCAGTATTTCTCTTGAACGACGTGTAGCGTTGATGCTACATTGACAAGCGCCCGGTGGAGATTGCTCTCGTTTTCCGGACTATGACCCCGCGCCGCGTGCGGTAGGCACGGAGTGCCGCCCCTACCATTGGGGGAACTACCGTTCGCCTCGCGGGATGTGAGTATTATAGCGAAAACGCCGCACGGAAATCAAGCGAGGCAAAATGAGATTATGGTGCGGCCGAAATCGCGACGAATTTGCCGCGCGGGAGCGGAGGGGGTGTTTCGGCGCAATGCGAAGCGACGGCAAAAAAGACGGAAGCGACCCGATTTCGACGCGCCGCCATTTTGCCGAAAGGCTCGACGGCACTGGCAAAATGTAAAAGGCCGCGAAATCGATGTCGCCACTGGCTTTTTCGCCGGAGCTTTGCCGCGTATCCGCGGCAAAGCTAGCGAGCCCTAAGCCGAAACACGCCCCGCCGCGTCCGCGCCACCGCTATCAAGCCGCTCACTTTGCCGCGCTCTCGACGAGGTCGGCGACCTTCGAGGCCGCGTCTGGCGTCGCGAGGGCGCGCATCTTCGCCGACATCTCGGCGAGGCGCTCGGGGCGGTCGTAGCGCCCCATGAGGTAGATGTAGAGCTGCTTCGCGGAAAGCTGCGCCTGGATGCCCTCGTCTGCGGCGCCCTTCGCCGCGAACGCCTCGGCGTTGAAATGCTGGTGGTTGCGCATCGCCGAGGGAAGCGGTATGAGCATCGCCGCCTTGCCGCACGCAGCGAGCTCGAAGCAGGTCGACGCGCCGGCGCGCGCTATGACGATGTCTGCGGAGGCGAAGGCATTGGCCATCTCGCGCTCGAAGGCGTTTACGCGCGACGGGAGGGAAACGTGCGCATACGTCGCCATGACGGGACCTTCGTCCGCCGCTCCCGTCTGGTGGATGACGTAGAGAGGACGCGTCTCCCTGCCGGACGCCGCGCGGCGGTCGATCTCGCCCTTCATCATGGCGAGGGCCTCGCTCGCGATGCAGTTGACCATGTGCGCCCCCTGCGAGCCGCCCGTAACGAACACGACGAACGAGCCGGCGGGGATGAAGTCGAAGCGCTTCCCGGAGGCGATGTCGGCGCGCACGGGAAGGCCCGTCTTCACCGTGTCGCTGCCGGGCAGGTACTTCGCGGTGACATCGAAGCTGATCGCGACCTTCCTGGCGAAGCGCGAGAGGAATTCCACGGCGCGCCCGGGAACGGTGTTCGCCTCGTGGAGAACCACGGGCACGCCGCAGCCCTTCGCCGCAAGGACTGGCGGAAGCGACGAGTAGCTCCCCATCGCGAGCAGGACGTCGGGCTTCGCGCGCCTCATCTCCTTTCGGCAGCGCAGGATCGAGCGCAGGATGGAAAAGGCGTTGCGCGCGGCGAGCTGCTTCGCGCCCGTCGAGAAGACGGCCCCCTTCCAGTTGCGCATGACGCTCGACTCTATGTCGCGCCCCGAATCCCACACCGTCACGTCGTGTCCGCGACTCTTGAGCTCCTCCGCCACCGCGAGCCCGGGGAACGCGTGCCCGCCTGTACCTCCGCATGCCACGATTATCTTCATGTCACCAGTCCCTTTCGTTCGGTGGAAGCGGTGCCCTGCGCATGCGCGCCTTCTTCTCCGCCTCGTGTTCGTCGCTGCGCTCCTGAGCCTTTTTGAGGACGGCTTCTATCTCCTGATCCTCGGCGTCCTGCTGGTCGCCCTCGTCGGGCTCGTTCTTGTTGTCGTCGTTCTTGTCGTCGCCCTGGTCCTGCTGCTCGTCCTGCTGTTGCTGCGGCTGATCCTGCTGCTGGTTCTGGTTTTGCTGGTTCTGGTTCTGCTGCTGGTCGTTCTTCTGCTGTTGCTGCTGGTTCTGCCCACCGCCGTTCGGATCCTTCGGCAGAAGCTCGCGTATCTCGTTGATGATCTCAAGGGCCTTCTCCTGCTCGGGCGGGAGGGACTTGTCGACGCAGCCAAGCTGGATCTTCTCGAGCTCTGTTGCGAGGGCCGACACCTTCGCCTGGTCCTCGGCCGTGAACGGCGGCTTGTTCGTGTCGCTCTGCGCCTGCTGCTCGTAGGCACGCGCCCACGCGGGGAACTTCGCGCGGAAGGCGCGCGTGTAGTCGAGCGCGTCCTGCTGCCAGCTGCGCCCGTTGAACGCCTCGACGTCAAGCCACGCGTTCGACTGCGCGACAAGATCCTCGTCCATCGCGGCGGGCGGCATCACCGTGAGCTTCACGAACCGCGTGAAGTCGTGCTCCGCGTCAGAGAGAAGCGGATACGCCTCAGGGTCGAGGTCGCCGAGCTTCTTCGCCGCCTCCTTCGTCTTCTTCCGCGCCGCGTCGATCTGCGCCGATATGGTCGCCGCCTGCTCCTCGTTCGTGACCGACTGCGCGATGAGTTCGCGGACGGGGATCCACGAATCCGAAAGCCGCTCGGCGCGCTTCGAAAGCGCGTCCGCCAGCGCAACCGCCTTTTCGGCGCGGTTCGTGCGGTAGGCGCCCGACTCCGCCATGAGAGCGCGGCAGTCCTTCGTCGCGGCGAGGAGCATCGCGCCGGGATCCTTGCCTTCGGCGGCCTTGAGCACGGCCTTCAGGTGCTCCTCCTCGCGGATCGCGGGGAGGCGGTCCGTCGCCCTTGTGAAGTTGCGGTTCGCCTTCGCGTCGTCCGGCGCGGCCCTCAGCGCGATCTGCGCCGCGTTCGCCGCCTCTTCGAGGTTCCCCCTCTCGTACTCGAGCTTCGCTACGACCTCGGCTGCGCGCGCTCCGTGCGTTTTCGTGAGAATGAGCGGGCGCAGGGTCTTGAGCGCGTTGGTGACGTCTCCGGCGCGATAGTAGTCGACGCCATCGTTCCAGACCTCGCCGTCGGTCATTGCCGGCTCTACCGCCGCGAGCAGAAATGCCAGAGCGAAGATCAAGACGCCATCTCCGCAAGAATCGCCGCCGCCGCCGCGACCGGGTCGTCTGCCGCAAGTATCGGACGCCCAACGACGAGGTGGGTCGCACCGTCCCTTACAGCATCGGCGGGAGTGGCGACGCGCTTCTGGTCCCCGACGGCCGAACCGGCAGGCCTGACGCCCGGCGTGACGAAAAGCGTGCCCGCCGCGAGAGACTTCGAAAGCGAGCCGACTTCCTTCGGGCTGCACACGAGCCCGTCCGCGCCGTTCCCGACGGCGAACTTCGCCATCGCGGCGACCTGCTCGGCAGGAGTGCGGCCCGCGATCCCGACGTCGCGAAGGTCCTGCTCGTCCATCGAGGTGAGCACGGTGACGGCGAGAATCTTCGGCGCGGATGCGCCAAACTCCGCCGCCGCGTCCGCCGCGGCGCGGATCATCGCCGCGCCGCCGACGGAGTGGATCGTCATGAGGTCTACGCCGAGCTTGCCGCCCGAGCGCACCGCGCGCTCGACCGTGCGCGGGATGTCGTGGAACTTGAGGTCGAGAAAGACCTTCTTGCCGAGGTCCTTCACCGCCTTCACGACATCCGGGCCCTCGGCCGTGTACAGCTCGAGCCCGATCTTGTAGAAACCAACCCCGTCGCCGATCGCCTTTACCTTCGCGACCGCCTCCTCGCGCGTCTGCACGTCAAGCGCAACTATCAGTTCTGCCATTCCTCGCATCCTTCCTTGTTGACGGTAATTATACCATATTCCGCCTTCACCGCGACACGGATATCATCCGCTTTTCCTCCCCAAGGCGGCGGAAGGAGACGTGGCGCGCCGACGGGGGGATGAGCGACCCTGCGCGCTCCGGCCACTCGATGACGAAAATCGCCCCGCGCGCGAGGTAGTCCTCCCATCCGATCGCCTCGACGTCCTCCTCTCCGTGGAGACGGTAGAGATCCATGTGGACGAGCAGAACGTCGGGAGACTGGTGCTCCTGCACGATGCAGAACGTCGGCGAGGTGACGCGCCCGGGAACGCCCAGCGCGGCGGCAAGCCCCTGCGTGAACGTCGTCTTGCCCGCGCCGAGGTCTCCTTCGAGGCAGACGACGTCGCCGCTCTTAAGCTCCTTCGCGAGCTCCTTCGCGACCGCCCACGTCTCCTCGACGGAATCTACCTGATATTCTGATTGCATAGAGGTTCGAGAGTTCAGGCGTCCAGCAACCCCTCGCGTGCGAGTTCCCTGAAGCATTCCCTCATGTAGCGCGTCGAAAAGGCGCAGGCGTGAGGCATCCTGACGAGGTTCCACGGCACGTTCCTCGCCGCAGCGAGCCCCTTGCCGCGCGGGCCGACCCCCGGGTTGAGGGCGGTCGGCTCGTGCTTGAAGACGTCGAGATACGCGCCAGCGAGACGGCCTTCCCCGATCGCCGCGAGAAGCGCCTCCTCGTCCACCGCGTTGCCGCGCCCGACGTTGACGACGACGCACTTCTTCGGAAGGCGTCGGATAAGCCGCGCATCGAGAAAATCATCCGTGCCGGTGTCGGAGGGAAGCGCGAGGATAAACCAGTCGGCGCGGCGAAGAAGCGGGATGGGGATTTTTAACGCAGAGGCGCAGAGACGCAGAGAGGCAGAGCTCCCATGTCGAATGTCGCTCGTCGCGCGTCCCTTGCGGAAATCCGCAAGCGTGAAAATCCCGTGCCGCGTAATCCCAACGCACTCGACGCCGAACGGCTCGAGCCGAGCGGCGATCGCGCGGCCGATGCGCCCGAAGCCGGCGATGACCGCCGTAGTGCCCTCGAGGTCGCCGCAGTGCTCGGCGAGGGCCGCGCGCGGCCACATGGGGCCCCTCCAAAAGAACCCGCGCGTCCACGCGAGAAGGAAGCCGAGAACCGTCTCGGCGATGATCGGCCCGTGAAACGCGCCGAAATGGACCTTGACGCCCTTTGGCGCGTCACGCCACGCCACAAGCTCGCGTCCGGCCGCAGGTGTCGCGAGGACCCTGAGCTTCGGCGCGCGCGGGTACCACTCCTTCCTGAAATGCCAAACGACGGCGTGGGTCGCAGACGGGAGGGCCTTCAGAAACGCGCGCTCGCTTTTGGCGCGCACGACGCGGCTCCCCTTGGGCACGAGGGACCTGAAGAACTTCAGGTCCCCGTCATTCGCCCGAAAGCACCTCTCGGGCCACTCAAGCCAAATCAGGTACGTGTTCACTCGTCCAGCTTGCCCTTGTAGGCGACGCGGCGGACCTTGCCGATCGAAGTGCGCTCAAGGGGCTCCTTCCAGACGACGACCTTGCGGACGCGCTTGTAGTCGGCGAGCTCGGCGCTCCGTTCCTGCGTGTGCTTGACCGCGGCCTTCTCGACCTCCGCCCAGTCAGGCAGCTTGCCGCCGTTCTGCTCCTTGAACCATTCCTCGTTCGGATACACGATCGCGCCGACCTTCTCGCCCGGATCGCCGCCCATCGTGTAGCCCACGACGACGACGTCCTGTATCGCGGGATCCTTGCCGATGACGTTCTCGACCTCCTCGGGGTAGATGTTCTTGCCCTCGCGGTTGACGATGAGGGCCTTCTTCCTGCCGCGGATCGTGATGAGCCCGTCCTCGTCTATCGACGCGAGGTCGCCCGTCGCGAACCAGTCGCCGTCGAACGCCTCCTTGGTGGCCTTCTCGTTGTGGAAGTAGCCCTTCATGACGATAGGCCCCTTCACCTGAAGCTCTCCAACGCCCGCCTCGTTCTTGTCTGCAAGCCTCACTTCGACACCGGCGCAGGGCTTGCCTATCGTGCCGACCTTGCAGCAGTCGGAGCTCGTGACCGAGACGACGGGCGCGCACTCGGTGAGCCCGTAGCCCTCGACGAAGTTGACGTGGAGCTTCCTGAAGCACTCGAGAACGTGCTTGGGGCAAGGCGCCCCGCCAGTGATCATGTAGCGGAGCCTGCCGCCGAGCTTCTGCAGGACCATGTGCATCACGGGGCCCCTTATGCCGATTGCGAGAAGCGTGCGCGCGATCCTGGAGGACTCGAGCCCCTCCTGGATCTTGTCGTAGAGCTTCTCGCAGAGGAGCGGAACGGCGCAGAGAACCGAAGGCCTAAGCAGCTTCATGTCGCGCGCTACGGTGCGGATCGACTCGACGAACTGCATCTCGCAGCCGACGTAGAGCGGCCCGAGGAAGTTCGCCGTGAAGCTGAACGCGTGGAACAGCGGCAGGACGGTGAAGAAGCTGTCGTCTTCGCCGACATCGGCGTGGAACGTCTTGAACGCACCGTCAATGTCCGAGACAAAGTTCCTGTGCGTCAGCATCGCGCCCTTGGGCTTGCCCGTCGTGCCGGAGGTGTAGATGATCGAGGCGACGTCCTCCTCGCGGGCAACATGCGCGTCATACCACGCGCCGCCGCCGGAAATGCGGAGCTTATCGAACCCGACTACCTTGACCTTGCCGATCGTCTGCCCCTCGTTTATGACGCCGTCCACGCAGACGATGCCCCTGAGCTTCGGGAGCTTCGGCGCGAGGCCCATCATCATCTTGAGGTGGTGGACGTCGGTCGTGACGACGACGGCCTCGGAATCCGCGAGAATGTACTCGACTTCGGCGTCGTGCAGCTTCGGGTCGAGCGGCACGACCGAAACGCCGGCGCCGGACTGGGCGAGATACGCCTCGAGCCAGGTCGGGGAGTTGCCGAGGATGATGGCGGCGTTCTCCTCGCGCGGCTTCAGGCCGAAGCGCGTTCCGTAGCCCTCGGCGACGTCTCTGACGCGGGCGAGGTACTCCCGCCACGTGCGACGCATCCACGTCTTGTTTTCACTCCATACGAGCGCGTTGCGGCCAGGCCGCTCCGCGACGTTCTTTTCAAGCAATCCGCGAATAGTCATGTCTTGCTCCAAGTGATGTCTGCGTGACATTATACCATATTTTGTCGCAGACGCGTGGTAATTGAAAAAAGAAGCGCGGAAAACTTTCCGCGCCTCCTTTCAACGGTTCGGGGGAATTACTTCCTGAAGCTCTCCTCGACCGCTACAGCAACCGCGACGGTCGCGCCGACCATCGGGTTGTTGCCCATGCCGATGAGGCCCATCATCTCGACGTGCGCTGGGACCGAGCTCGAGCCCGCGAACTGCGCGTCGGAGTGCATGCGGCCCATCGTGTCGGTCATGCCGTAGCTGGACGGACCCGCCGCCATGTTGTCGGGGTGGAGCGTGCGGCCCGTGCCGCCGCCCGAGGCGACGGAGAAGTACTTCTTGCCGTTCTCGATGCACCACTTCTTGTAGGTGCCGGCGACGGGATGCTGGAAACGCGTCGGGTTCGTGGAGTTGCCCGTGATCGAGACGCCGACGTTCTCGAGCTTCATGATCGCGACGCCCTCGGGCACGTTGTCCGCGCCGTAGCAGTTGACGGCCGCGCGCGGGCCCTTCGAGAACGCCTTCTTCGAGACGACCTTGACCTTCTCGGTCTTGTTGTTGAACGCCGTCTTGACGTACGTGAAGCCGTTGATGCGGCTGATGATGTACGCGGCGTCCTTGCCGAGGCCGTTCAGGATGACGCGGAGGTTCGTCTTGCGGACCTTGTTCGCGTTGAGGGCGATCTTGATCGCGCCTTCCGCGGCGGCGAACGACTCGTGGCCCGCGAGGAACGCGAAGCACTCGGTCGCGTCGTCAAGGAGCATCGCGCCCAGGTTGCCGTGTCCGCGGCCGACCTGGCGGTTCTCCGCGACGGAGCCGGGGATGCAGAACGCCTGGAGCCCGACGCCGATCTCGGCGGCGGCGTCCTTGGCCTTGACACAGCCCTTCTTGATCGCCATCGCGGCGCCGACGGTGTAGGCCCACTTCGCGTTCTCGAAGCAGATCGGCTGGGTTTCCTCGACGATCTTGTAGGGGTCGAAGCCGGCCTTGAGGCAGATGTCGCGGCACTCGGGGATCGACTTGATGCCGTAGGGCTTCAGCGCGGCGAGGATCTTTGCCTCGCGGCGCTCGTATCCCTCGAACAGCTTCTCGGAGGAAGCCTTCTTAGTTGTCTTCTTTGTAGCCATTTCTCAGATTCCTTTCACTTGCAGCCGGTCGGCGTGATCACTCCTTGCGGGGATCGATGTACTTCGCGGCGCCCTCGAACTGGCCGTAGTGGCCCTTCGCCTTCTCCCACGCCTCGTTCGGGGAAAGGCCCTTCTTGATGAAATCGGTCATCTTGCCGAGCGAGACGAACTCATAGCCGATCACCTCGCCGTCCTTGTTGAGGGCCATGCGCGTGCAGTAGCCCTCGGTCATCTCGAGATACCTGGGGCCTTTCGCCTTCGTCGCGTACATCGTGCCGACCATCGAGCGGAGACCCTTGCCGAGGTCCTCGAGACCGGCGCCGACGACGAGACCTCCGTCGGAGAACGCAGACTGCGTGCGGCCGTAGACGATCTGGAGGAACAGCTCGCGCATCGCCGTGTTGATCGCGTCGCACACGAGGTCGGTGTTGAGCGCCTCGAGAATCGTCTTGCCGACGAGGATCTCGCTAGCCATCGCGGCGGAGTGGGTCATGCCCGAGCAGCCGATCGTCTCGACGAGAGCCTCCTCGATGATGCCGTTCTTGACGTTGAGCGACAGCTTGCACGCGCCCTGCTGGGGAGCGCACCAGCCCACGCCGTGCGTGTAGCCGCTGATGTCCTTGATTTGCTTCGCCTGAACCCACTTACCCTCTTCCGGGATCGGGGCAGGACCGTGATTGCACCCCTTGGCCAACGGGCACTGGTGCTCAACCTCAGTCGAATAGATCATGTTTTTTTACCTTTCGATGTAAAACGGCGGTATTTTACCAAAAACCGCCCCCGCCTTCAAGTGGCAGGGGCGCAATATCCCCAGTCGACGGCGTACATAAAAGAAAACCGCCGCCAACTGGACGATGGCGGCGATTCTGTTGCCCGGCGTCCGCCGAGGCGTCACCGGATGACAAGGCCGCGCAGCATGGACAGAACCCGCCCGATGGTCTCGGCGATCACCGCCGACTCCCGCGGATCGATGATCCTGTCCTCAAGGAATTTTTCGAGCTTGGATCTGACAAGCGAGAACTCGCCCCTGGAATCGTGTTCCTCGATCCAGCGCTTGATGACGCGCGCCTCGTCGAAATCGACCCGGCCATCCTGCAGGATGCCCTTGGTCAGCAGCCAGAACTCCTCGCGCATCTCTTCCCTGGTCAGCATATCTTGATCTCCTTACACCTAATAACGCCGCTGGCGACGATGTCACGCGACGACCGCGCTTTTCTTCGCCTGCCTCTTCTTCCAGAGAAGGAAGATCGCGGCGCCGGCGACGAGCAGAAGGACTATGGCGAGGACGGGTCGGTAGAATATCCACGCGATCGCGATCGTCACGAGCGAGCAGACGAGCGCGATCACGCCGGCCACGAGCCCGTTGCCGATCTCGACGATGTTGCCGAGGATGGGCAAGACGTCCGCAAGGACGGAGAGCGGCTTCAGGACCATCGAAAGGCCGAAGAACATGAGGAGGAAGCCGCCGATTCGCACCAGCCACGTCAGCATCGCGTTCGCGTCGCGCGCGTCCTCGAACATCTCGGCCGCATCCTTGGTGCCGTCGCAGAGAAGATCGACCTTCTTCTTCGTCTTCGCAAGATAGCCGACGAAAGTGTCGCCCCTCTGCTTCGCGACAAGCGAGATGTTATGCGGCAGGATGACGGTGAACTTTACGCGCATGTCGCCGATACGCGCCTGCGAGGCGACGTCGCGGTTGTTGAGCGCGTTGTCGCGCGTCTGCTTGTTGGGGACGTAGATCACGGAACCCTGGCGCTGGACGCGCTCGACCCTGCACACGAAGTCGGTCGGGAACGCGTACGCCTGTTCGGAGCCGATGCGCCCGATCTGGCGCTCGTTCAGGCGGAACGCGCCGAACGTCACGTTCGCCGCGCGCTTCTCCTCGGAGGGGAACTCGATGAAGCCCGGGTTGTCGTGGCCCTGCTCCTTGAAGCCGCTCGAATCGACGGCGCTCTCAAGCCACTCCTGGGTGTAAGTATAGGTGGTTGTCTTGGTGACGCTGCCGCCGAGGTTCTTCTTCTCCTCGGTCTTGGAGTGCTCGACCCACTGGAGCATCTCGGTCGTGCGCTTCAGGGCGATCGCCGTCGTAGAGACGCCGAACTGGTCGTCGGAAAGGACGTCCTGCGTCGTCGCGAGGCCGGTCATGTGGACAAGCTGCCCCTCCATCTCGGGATCGACCTTCTCGATCGACTCGACGGGCACGCACGCGCCCTCTCCCTCGTCGAGCGCCTTCGCCGTCTTCACGCTGTTGCCCTCGTTCCAGAAGAGCACAGGGAAGCCGAGCAGAAAGAGCACGATGCCGGCCAAGACGCCCTTTACGGAGCTTCCCAGCCTCGAACCCCACGAAACCTTCGTCGTTTCAGTAACCGCCATTTCTTGTCTCCTTGTTCTGTCTTGTTTCCGACATTATACCAAAAATCACGCGCCACGACGCAGACTGTCTGCCTGCCGGCCCAGCTTGAAGCCGGTTCCGACGAACTGCGCGACCTCGCGCCCGGTGTCGTCAACCACGTCGACGTTCACGACGCACGAGCTGCGGCCGTCCTTCCTGTAGCGTGCCGTGGCCATCAGCCGCCCTCCCTTGGCCTGCGAGAGGTAGTTGACGCTGACCTGCTGGGCCACCGTAAGCCTTTCGCGGTCGTTCGTGAGCGCGGCGAAGGCGAAGTCGGCGAGCGTGAAGATCGCCCCTCCCATCACTCCGCCGAAGGCGTTTTTGTGGCGCTCGCCCAGCGTCATGCTCGTCACGGCATGCGCCTCGTCAATCTCGTCGAGCGTCATTCCGTTCTCGGTGGCGAACTTGTCGCAGGAGAAATACTCCCTCGCCTCCTCAAGTGTGCTGAATCTTCCCATGCCAGTGCTCCTTTGCGGCCTTTAGATCCCAGACCCGTCATTTGCGGCGCGCAAGCGCCTCGTGGTACTCGGAGTAGCTTCCCTCGAACCAGGTCGTCTTCCCCTTCCCCTCGAACGCGAGGATGTGCGTCGCGATTCTGTCGAGGAACCAGCGGTCGTGCGAGACCACCATCACGCAGCCGCCGAAGTCCTGAAGGCCCTCTTCCAAGGAGCGAAGAGTCGCGACATCGAGGTCGTTCGTCGGTTCGTCGAGGAGAAGGAGGTTGCCGCCAGAGGTGAGGAGTTTCGCGAGGTGTACGCGGTTTCTTTCGCCGCCTGAGAGGACGCCGACTTTCTTCTGCTGCTCGGGGCCGCGGAAGTTGAAGCGGCTGCAGTAGGCGCGGCCGTTCATCATCGTCGTTCCCGCGAGCTTCACGAACTCTCCGCCGCCGGTTATCGCCTCGTAGACCGTCTCGTCTGGCTTTAGCTCGCTCCTCGTCTGGTCGACGTAGGAGAGCTTCACCGTATCGCCGACCTTGAAAGAGCCGGAGATCGGCTTGAGCTGCCCCGTGATGAGCTTGAAGAGCGTCGTCTTCCCCGCGCCGTTCGCGCCGATGACGCCGACTATGCCGCCGCGCGGAAGGTCGAAGTTGAGGTCCTCGTAGAGCACCTGGTCGCCGAACGCCATCTTGACGTGCTCCGCGCGGACGACGAGGTCGCCGAGCCGCGGCCCCGGCGGGATGCGGATGACGAGATCGTCCTCGCGCGTCGACACCTCCTGCTTCTGCAGTTCCTCGTAGCGCTCGACACGGGCCTTGGCCTTCGCGTGGCGGCCAGAGGGATTCGTCTGGATCCACTTGAGCTCGTTTTCGAGAAGCTTCTGCCTGGACTTCTCTACCTTCGCCTCGCGCGCAAGCATCGCCTCCTTCTGCTTGAGCCACTCTTCGTAGTTGCCCTTGTAGGGGTAGCAGATGCCGTGGTCGAGCTCGAGGATCCACTCGGTGACGTCAGAGAGGAAGTAGCGGTCGTGCGTCACGACGATGAGCGTCCCCCTGAACTCCTTCAGGTACGCCTCGAGGCGGAAAGTCGTCTCCGCGTCGAGGTGGTTCGTCGGCTCGTCGAGGAGAAGGACGTCGGGGTTCGAGAGGAGAAGCCGCGCGATCGCGACGCGGCGGCGCTCGCCGCCCGAGAGGACGCCGACCTGCTTCGACCCGTCTGGGCAGCCGAGGTCGGCCATGCGGCGCTCCACGAGGTTCTCGAGGTTCCAGTAGTCGTTCGCGTCGATGATCGCCTGGAGCCGCTCCATTTCCGCGGCGGCCTTGGGGTCGTCGAGCTCGCAGCAGAGGTCCTCGTAGCGAGTCACCATGGCCTGCGCGTCCGCAACGCCCTCCATAACCGTTTCGAGGACGGTCTTCGAGTCGTCGAGCTCCGGCTCCTGCGGGAGATAGCCGACCTTCGTCCCCTTCGCGACCTGCACCGTGCCCATGAGGTCGGTGTCGAGACCCGCGAGGATCTTGAGGAGAGACGACTTGCCCGCGCCGTTCGCGCCGATGACGCCGATGTGCGCGCCGTAGAAGAACGAGAGGTTGACGTCCTTCAGGATCGTCTTCGCGCCGACCTGCTTCGTGACGTCGATCAAGCTGAACTGGTATTCGCCTGCCATAAAAAGTCGAAAGGTTGAAGGGTTGAGGGGTTGATGGTTGCCGGAGTTCGTGGTGCTTGAATGTTTATTATACCATTTTATCCTGCTTTCGTGGGATTGCGGACGACGGACGGAATGCGCGGGCGGCGAAACGGGATCTACATGACGTACCACAGCATGCAGAAGAAGTGGCAGATCGTTCCAGCGAGGACGAACAGGTGCCACACCATGTGCGAGTAGGGAAGCGACTTCCAGAGGTAGAACAAGCAGCCAAGCGTGTAGAGCCCGCCGCCGAGCGTCAGCCACATCGTGCCGAGGCCCTGCAGCGACCTGATGAGCGGCACGATGGCGATAATCGCGACCCAGCCCATGACGACGTAGGCGACCGTCGACACGAACCTGAACTTCCCGGTCGTCCTTATCTTGAAGAGGATGCCCGCGAGCGTCCCTCCCCACTCGATGCCGAAGATCGTCCACGCGAGCGCGGCGTGGCCGGGGCGGAGGGTGACGAGGCAGAACGGCGTGTAGGTGCCGGCGATGAGGAAGTATATCGCCATGTGGTCCATGACGTGGAGGACGCGCTTCGCGGGGAGATGCGTCACCGTATGGTACGCCGACGATATCGCGTAGAGGAGAATCATCGAGAACCCGAAGATGGCCCCGGACGTCGTCTTCCAGGCGACGTCGACGCCGCTCGTCGCGCCCTTCCAGACGAGAAGCGCGAGCATCGCCGCGCCGAGATGGGAGCCGACGACGTGCGTGACGGCGTTCGCGACCTCCTCCCCGGACGTATATGACCTTTCCTTCCTCATTTCGCGGCGCAGAATTTACCAAAAAACCGCCCAACAAGTCAACGGGATTTGGTATAATCTGCGTATATGTCCAACGAGTCCAAGAAACCCGCCGCCAAGCCGGACGGGAATAGAACCGGCGCAATGCGATCCTGGATCATAATTGCGACCGTCGTGGCGCTCTTCTTCGCCTTCTACAAGACGAATCCGGGCGAGCAGGCGGTGCGCGAGCTGACGCAGATCGAGTTCTACAAAGCGCTCGACGAGGGGAAGCTCGTCGAGCCCGTCGTCAGGTTCATCGACCGCGACGAAGGCGAGACCTATCTCACCGGCGAGATGGAGACCGACCAAGTCGACAAGGACGGCAAGCCCCTCGCCGACAAGAACGGAGACCCCGTGCGCGTCAGGTACCGCGTGCCCCTCGTCCCGGGCGAGAACGAGCCCCTGATGGAGAACCTCTTCTCCCAGCAGATACCGGTCAAGGTCAAGGAGCGCAGAAGCCCCCTCTCGCCGCTCGTGATGAACATACTCTTCTTCGGCGGGATGATGTTCCTCTTCTACTGGCTCTTCTACCGCAAGATGGGCGGCGACGGCGGGATGTTCGGCTTCGGCAAGTCGCGCGCGAAGCTCCTCGACGGCAAGGCGGAGAAGGCAAAGGTCACCTTCTCCGACGTCGCCGGCATCGACGAGGCGAAGGAGGAGGTCCAGGAGATCGTGTCGTTCCTGAAGGAGCCGGCTGCGTTCCGCAAGCTCGGCGGCCGCATACCCAAGGGCGTCCTCCTCGTGGGCCCGCCCGGAACGGGCAAGACGCTCCTCGCCAAGGCGATCGCGGGCGAGGCCCAGGTGCCCTTCTTCGCGATTTCGGGCAGCGACTTCGAGGAGATGTTCGTCGGCGTCGGCGCGAGCCGCATGCGCGACATGTTCGCGGAGGCGAAGAAGAAGGCGCCGTGCATCATCTTCATCGACGAGATCGACTCCATCGGCATGAAGCGCACCGGAGCCGGCGCACTCGGCGCGAGCCGCTACAACGAGCAGACGCTCAACACGATGCTCGTCGAGATGGACGGCTTCTCGCCGAACGAGGGCGTCATAGTCATCGCGGCGACCAACCGCCCCGACACCCTCGACGCCGCGCTTCTCCGCCCCGGGCGCTTCGACCGCCAGGTGATGATCGACCTCCCGACGCTGAAGGGACGCGAGGACATCCTCGCCCTCCACGGGAAGAAGATCAAGTTCGGGCCCGACGCCGACCTCTCGCGCATCGCGCGCGGCACGCCCGGCTTCTCGGGGGCCGACCTCGCGAACCTCCTCAACGAGGCCGCGCTCATGTCTGTCAGGAAGAAGCTCGACGGCGTCGACATGGAGACGCTCGAGGAGGCGCGCGACAAGGTGCTCTGGGGGCGCGAGCGCAAGAGCGCCGGCTACTCGCAGAAGGACCGCGAGATCACCGCCTGGCACGAGGCGGGGCACGCGATACTCCAGCTCCTCGCGAAGAACGCGGATCCCCTCCACAAGGTGACGATCATCCCGCGCGGGCGGGCGCTGGGCGTCACGATGTCGCTCCCCGAACGCGACGTCCTGGGGCGCACGAAGAGCCACTTCCTCGACGAGCTCGTCATCTGCTGCGGCGGACGGATCGCCGAGAAGATGTTCACCAACGAGATATCGACCGGCGCCGCGCAGGACATCGCGATGGCGACCGACATCGCGCGCAAGATGGTCTGCACGTACGGGATGAGCGAGCGCTTCGGCTTCCAGGCGTTCAACGAGCAGAGTCCCTACGCCATCGCGGAGTCGATGCCGCCCGCCTTCAGCGAGGAGACGTCGCGCGCCATCGACGCGGAGGTCTCGGAGCTCATCGCCGACGCGTACGCGCGCGCCGAGCGCGAGATCGCGGAGAACAGGGACAAGGTCGAGCTTCTCGCGAAGACGCTCCTGGAGCGCGAGACCATGGACGGGCGCGACGTCGCGAGGCTCGTCGGCATCGAGATGAAGGAGACCGAGAGGGAAGAGGCGAAGCCGGCGGACGAGGCCAAGCCGGGCGAAGCGCAGCCCGGGGAACCCAGGACGGAGGTGCTGTGAACGGAATCGCGATAAACGCCTCGGACGTGATACAGATCGCGATTCTCTACATCGCGATCTACCTGATCCTCAAAAGCGCGAAGGGCTCGCGCTTCGGCCAGGCGCTGATGGGCTTCGGGCTCCTCGCCGCGCTCCTCACCGCGTTCGCGTACCTGTTCCACTTCGATGTCCTAACGCGCATCGTCCAGTTCCTGCTCGTCTACATCGCCGTCTCGACGGTCGTCATATTCCAGCCCGAGATCCGCCGAGTGCTCTCCGCATTCGGTGCGTTCAAATACCTCGAGCGTCCCAAGTACGGGCCTGGCAACGCCGCGACGCCGGACCTCGTCGTCGATACGCTCCTTTCCCTCGCCGACAGGCGCATCGGGGCGCTGTTCGCCTTCGAGCGCGGCATTTCGCTGAAGGGCTACGAGGAGACCGGCGTCATGCTCGACGCCGTCTTCTCGCGCGAACTCGTGACGAGCATATTCACGCCGCCGCTGCCGCTGCACGACGGAGGCGCGGTGATGCGCGGCGGGCGGCTTTCCTCGGCGCACTGCATATTCCCCGTGTCCAGCAACCCCAGCCTCATCGCGAGCGGGATGCGGCACCGCGCCGCAGTCGGGCTCTCCGAGGATACCGACGCCCTCGTCGTGGTCGTCTCCGAGGAGTCGGGCGACATATCGGTCGCGCGCAACGGGAAGCTCTTCCGCTATTCCGGCGAACAGAGGGCCGAGACGCTGCACCGCTGGCTCGCGAAGACCCTTCCCTCCGCAGGCGGCGGCACCGCGCGCATCGGCGCGCTCGGGCACTGGCTGCGCGAATGGACAGGCCTTCTTCCGAAAGGAGAGACGAAATGAGGACCGAGTCGCAGAAGTCCGGGTTCTTCTCGCGGGCGGCGTCGCTCCTGACGCACAACTGGTGGCTCAAGCTCCTTGCGCTCCTGCTGGCCATAATCGTCTACCATTCCCTCAAGCCCGAGGGCACGAAGATCAGAAACCAAAATGACAGAAACCTCTTCGAATACCGCTGAACCGAGCATCGAGAAGCATGTCTTCGGGTGGCTGCTTTTCATTGTGTCGCTCTTCCCGCTCGTGGCGCTGCTGACCTACGACTGGCGCTCGGTCGCGGCGCTTCGCGTTCCCCCGCTGCCGTCCACGAACTGGGTCGGCGCACTCGGCGACACGTTCGCCTACTACGGCTACACGGTCATCGGCCTCGCAGTGTGGATAATCCCCGTCGTCTGCGTGGCGCTCGGGCTCTGCCTCGTGGGCGGGCGCAGGCTGCGCCTCGGCCGGCGCATCCCGTGGTTCGCGCTCCTGCTCGCCGCATGCGCGTGCCTTCTCCAGGTGGCGCAGCGCCACGCGCCGGGGATATCGGCCGCCCTCGACCGCGTCAACATAGCCAACGCAGGCGGCGTGGTGGGCTATCTCGTCATGTCGCGCCTCGTCTCGCCGCTCCTGAGCGACTTCGGCGGTTCCGCGGTCATGGCGATGATCGCGCTCGTCGCGCTCGTCGAATGCATCGGCGTCAAGGCGATCCTCGGCTTCTTCGCGGGGCTTTACCGCTGGGCTGCGGCTTCGGGGACAATCGCGCCGTCTCGCGAGGCAGCTGGCTCCGACGAGGAGTACGAAGCCCAGCAGGCGGCCTACCTCGCCGCGCTCCAGGCGAAGAAGGACGCCAAGGAGCAGGCGCGGCTCGAAAAGGAGCAGGCGCGGCTCGAGAAGGAGCGCGCAAAGGCCGAAAAGGCCGCGGCCCGCCAGGCCGAGAAGGAGGCCATACGCGCAGCGAAGGAGGCGGCGCGGGCCGAGCGCGAGGCGGCAAGGACCGCGGAGCTCGCCGGCGCGCCGGCCGCAGCGCAGGCCGCCACCGTCCCGCCCGCGCCAAGGCCCGGGGCCGCAGGCGCAGAGTCCGGCGAGGATGGCGAGCCCCCTGTCGAGGACAAGGGGCCGTACATCCTGCCGTCGACTTCGCTTCTTGCGCCGCTCAAGACTTCCGAGGCCGACCACAGCGACGTCAGCGAAATGAGCCAGCGCCTCGTCTCGACGCTCAAGCTCTTCGGCGTGGACGCGACTTTGAGCTACACGGTGCAGGGACCCGTCGTCACGAAATACGCGATCGAGCTCGCCCCGGGAACGCGATATTCGTCCGTCACGAACCTGAACGACAACCTCAAGGGAGCGCTCCACGCGAAGTCCATCCGCATCGAGGCGCCAATCCCTGGCGAAGACAGGATCGGCATAGAGGTCCCGAACCGCAGGCCGGCCGGCATCTCGTTCAGGGAGATATTCGAGTCCGAGGCATGGCGCGGCGCGAAGGCGGAGCTTCCCCTTCTCTTCGGCAAGCGCGCCGACGGCAAGGAGCTCGTCGCCGACCTCGCGTCGATGCCCCACATGCTCGTCGCGGGCGCGACCGGGCAGGGCAAGTCGGTTTGCCTCAACTCGCTCATCTGCGGGCTTCTCATGACACGCACCCCCGAGCAGCTGAAGCTCATCATGGTCGATCCGAAGTCCGTGGAGTTCACGCCCTACGCGTCGATCCCCCATCTGCTCGTTCCCGTCATCACCGACAACCGCAAGGTCGTCTTCTCGCTCCACTGGGCCGTCGCCGAGATGGAGAAGCGGCTCAAGATGTTCGCAAGGGCGCGCGTGAGGAACATCTACGACTTCAACCACCGCGCGACCTTCACGCAGACCGACATGTTCGGCAACGACTCCGAGGTCGGGTCCGACATACCGAAGACGGTCCCCTACATCGTCATCATCATCGACGAGGTGGCGGACCTCATGAGCCAGTGCTCGAAGGAGGTGACGCCCGACATCTCGCGCCTGACCGCAAAGGCCCGCGCGGCCGGCATACACCTCATCCTCGCGACCCAGCGCCCCGACGCGAAGATCATCACAGGCACGATCAAGGCCAACATCCCCGGCCGCGTCGCGTTCAAGACGGCGTCGTCGGTCGACTCGCGCACGATTCTCGACGACACCGGCGCGGAAAGCCTTATCGGCAAGGGCGACATGCTGTTCAAGGGCAAGGACGGCCTTCTCATACGCGCCCAGGGCGCATGGATCTCGGACGCGGAGATCGCGAACATCACCGACTTCATACAGGAGCACTCGAACGTCCAGTTCGACGAGAAGTTTGCGACGAAGCTCGGACGCGTCAAGGAGGCGTCGATCGAAGACCCCTTCGCCTCGAACGAGGACGATCCCGACAACCAGCCCAAGGGCGACGACACTTCGAGCACGAGGGAAATGGTGAAGGCCAACGAGGACGCCGACCTCTTCAAGCGCGCGCTCGAGTGCATCATCAACACGAACCGCGCGTCCGTGTCCCACTTCCAGAGGCGGCTCGGCATCGGCTACAACCACGCGGCGAAGCTCTGCGACAAGCTCGAGGACGCCGGGGTGATTGGCCCGCAGCAGGGCGCCGGCCCAAGGCCGATCATAATGGACCAGCAGCAGCTCCTCGCGATATTCAACGGCAACGGCGCGGCCTCAGGCGGCGCGGCGGACGGCGCGGGAGGCGCTGCCGTCCCGGAGAGCGGGGGAGACGGGGAATTTGAAAACAACGAGGAGGAACAATGATGGAATTCGGAAAGACGCTGCGGACGGCACGCGAGGCGAAGGGCCTCACCACCGGACAGATCGCCGAACGGACGCACATGATGGTCCAGGTCGTCGAAGGTCTCGAAAACGAGGACTTCTCGAAAATCGTCGCGCCGATATACGGGCGCGGTTTCGTGAAGCTCTACTGCGAGACGGTCGGTCTCGAGCCGAAGCCGCTCGTTGACGCCTTCATGGAAATCTACTCCGGCGGCCGCGGCAAATCCGCCGCGCCGCACGAGCCGGCGAAGCCCGAGCAGCGGTCCGTCGAGCCGACTGCGCCGGAACCGCCGCCGAAGCCCGTCGCGCCAGAACCGCCACAGCGCGTCCAGGAGACAATCGACTTCGGCGCACCGCCAGCGGCCGAGACGCCGAGGCAGCAGCCGACGACTTCGCGCTACGCGGCGCCGATGCCGATCGACGACGGCTTCTCGATGCCCGCCGTCAACTGGAGGATGGTCGCCCTCGGCGCGGCCGCAGTCGCGATAGTCGTCCTGGCGCTGCTCGGCGTCCGTGCGCTCTACCGCGTGACGATGACCGCGCCGGAGGAGGAGACGACCGAGGTCGCGCCTCCCGCTCCCGATCCCGCTCCCGCGCCAACTGACGCCCAGCCTCCCGCAAAGGCACCAGTTGACAGGAAACCCCTTCCCCTCAAGCCTTTCTACATCGATTCCAACCACCAAACAGAAACGGAGAACAAATAAAATGGAAGTCGTAATCTGCAAGACAAAAGAAGAAGCGTCCCGGCTCGCGGCGAACATGATCACCGAAGCCGTGAAGAAGAACCCGAAGACCGTTCTGGGCCTCGCGACGGGATCGACGCCCGTCCTGATGTATGCCGAGATGGCCAAGGCCGTCAAGGCGAAGAAGGTCAGCTACAAGCAGGTGAAGAGCTGGAACCTCGACGAGTACTACGGGCTCGCCGGGACGCACGACCAGAGCTACCGCTACTTCATGAACAAGAACCTGTTCGAGAAGATCGACATCAAGCTCTCCAACACCCACGTCCTCAACGGCCTCGCAAAGGACCCGGAGAAGGAGTGCAGGGCGTACGAAGCCCAGATCAAGAAGGCCGGCGGCATCGACATCCAGGTGCTCGGCATCGGCTCCGACGGCCATATCGCGTTCAACGAGCCGGGCACATCGCTCAACAGCCGCACGTCGATCGTCTACCTCACGCCCTCGACGGTGAAGGACAACGCCCGCCTCTTCTTCAAGGGCGACATGAAGGCCGTCCCGAAGAGCGCGCTCTCGATGGGCGTCGGCACGATCTGCGAGGCGAAGAAGATCATCCTCCTCGCGTTCGGCGCGAACAAGCAGGACGCGGTCAAGGGATGCGTCGAAGGCCCGATGAGCCAGTTCTGCACCGCCTCCGCGCTGCAGGCGCACAACGACGCGTGGATCTTCTGCGACGAGGCGGCGGCCAAGAAGCTCAAACTCAAAAAGTACTACGCGTGGCGCAGCGCCACCAAGCTCGGACTATGACTGACGAAGGATTCACAAGCTTCCTCTGCGACCACTGCCATACCGAGATCGAGGCGACCCTCGACCTCATCGGGCAGGAGACCGAATGCCCGGCGTGCGGCGCCAAGCTCACAGTCCCCGACAATCGGGACGACGGGGTTAAGCGCCACGCTGCCGACGACATTGATCCGAACCGTACGCAGGTGATGAAGAGCCGCACGATCCGCATCGAGCTCGGCGACCTATGAGCGCGAGGCGCAAAAAGAGGAAAAAGGCGTCCGCCGCGAGGCGGATTGCCCTGTTCGCGCTGGTGGTGCTCGTCGGCGGCTATGCCGTGCTTGCCGCGACGGCAGTCTGGTTCGTGCACCACCCGCGCGAATGGATTAAGCAGAAAGAGGAATCCATGCCCGGATTTCTCGTCTCCGCGCTCCTGTGGAACGGCAACGGCCTCGGCGACATCACCGACGCGCTCGACATCACGGGCACAGACTCGGTCTACGAATACGACGAGGAGGCGCCGTCGGGGAGCGTGTTCTTCGCGGGCGCCCCGAAGCGCACGGGCGACGTGCAGCCGGCCGACATAAAGGTCCTCGACCGGGGCGAGTTCGCCGTCGGCTGGTCGCCTTCCCTCAGGCGCCCCGTCTGGTGCGCGTACCACGTCACGCCAGACGTCCTGTACCAGACCGGCCAGCGCCCCAACTTCAACAAGGACAAGGAGGCCGCGAACTCCCCCTCCCCCGGCGACTACACGCGTTCGGGCTACGACCGCGGGCACATGGTGCCGAACCACGCGATAGAGTCCCGCTATGGAGCCGACGACCAGAAGAAGACGTTCCTCATGTCGAACATCGCGCCGCAGACGCCTGCGCTCAACCAGGGAGTGTGGCGCAACGTGGAGCACCGCATAGCCGACTTCTGGCCGGCGAAGTACGGGGAGATATGGGTGATAGTCGGAACCATACCGAACAGACGCGGCGAAACGCTGAGCGGGACCGACATCGAGATTCCCGGGCGCTTCTACCAGGTGATCGTCGCCCAGGAGGGGATGGACGTAAGGGCCCTCGCCGTCGTATTCGACCAGCACGTGCCGTGGCGGGAATGGGCGGCGCGGAACATCGTCTCGATAGACGAGCTCGAGGAGGAGGCGGGGCTCGACTTCCTGCCGGACCTGCCGACGTTCATACAGAACCCGCTCGAGGCGGAAACTCCCTCGCGGCTCTGGCCGATAAGGGCGCGCGACGTGTTCAGGCTCATCCTCCTGAACCTCGAGTAAGCTACCAGGCAAGGGCGCCGAGAGCGTCGGTTATCAACCGCGCGGCCTGTTCGTCGCGCTCCTTTGCCGAAGAGGAACCGAGCACGACGGCGACCGCCCGCTTCCCGGCGCGCGTCGCGGTAATCACAACCGACGATCCGCCGGCGTCTATGTAGCCGGTCTTGAGCCCGTCAACCGCCTCGCGCCCGTCGGGATTGAATATCTTCTGCCTGTCCTTCACCATCACGTTATTGTGGTTGCAGAGGTTCTTGACGATGCTCTCCCCTGGCGCGAGCTCCGTCCTTCGCAGGGGCTGGTTGACGCGGCGCGTAACGGAAACGCGGTAGCCGCCCCCCGTCCTCACAAGGTCGCACGTCTTGACTGACGTGAACTCCAGCACCTCGGGCATCTTGAGAATCGCAAGCGCAAGCTTCAGCTGGTCGCCCGCCGTCGAGACGTTGAACGACTTCCAGGGATACTTCTTCGCGGCGTTCGGCGGAAGACCGTTTGGATTGTAGTAGCGCGTCCGCGTCATGCCGAGCTCGGCTGCCCGCGAGTTCATCCTCGCGACAAAGTCGTCGAAAGACCCCGCCGAGTTCACGGCAAGGACGATCGCCGCGTCGTTCGCGCTCTCGACCATAAGGGCAAGGCAGAGGTCGCGCACCGTCATCGACTCGCCGGCCTTTATGCCGATCCAGCTTGCCTCGCACCTGTTCACGTCCGGAGTCGCCTCTACCGGCGAGTCGAGGCCATACCGCCCCGCCCTCACGTCTTCAAGGACGAGAAAGAGCGTCATCAGCTTCGTCACGCTCGCGGGATACGCCTCCGCGTCCGCATTGTCGGTGTAGAGCACCCTTCCGCTCGCCGCATCGGCGCAGATCGCGCCCACGTAGGGCGTGCGGCGGTGGGCCGACTGCACCGGAGTCGCCGCGGCGGCACGGCGCGCGGCCGACACGGGCTTCTTTGCCGGAGCCGCCACGACTCCCGCCGCGGCGAGGAGGACGAGCGCCGATATGACGAGTCGAGATGTCACTTGACGGTGTGGCGGGTGGCCTTGACGAGGGCCTTCCATAGCGCGGAGGAATCCTTGGCGGCGATGGCGGCGGCGCGCACCTCCTTCTTCGAGAAGGACTGCGCAAGCCCAGCCATGAGCCGCAGGTAGAACGCGCTCACCGCGACCGGAATCGCGGAGAGGAACACGAGGTGGACCTTTTCGCCGGCCCAGTCGATGCCCTCCTTCGAGACGCCCATCGCGAGGGTCAGCCCGCCGCCCTCGACGCCCCTCACGTGGGGGAACGCCACGTCGTCCATGGCCGTCGAGAGAACCGCCTCGCGATCCATCGCGGCTGCGACAAGACTGTCGGCGTTCGAGATGAAATGGTTGTCCTCCATCGCCTTGGCAAGCGTGGCGATCGCGTCTTCGCGCGAGACGGAGCCGAGGTCGACGACCATGAGCTCCTCTGCGGAGAAGCGGGATATGCCCGTCTTCGGGTCGTCGCGATCGCTCTTCTCGGCGACGTTGCGCGCGGCATCGACCTCGTCGGCGAAGAGTATGCGCCCGCAGCTCGAACACGCCACGAGATGCTGGCCGAGCCTGACCTGCTGGGCCTGCGCGATCGGGACCTGCATCCCGCACACGCTGCAGCAGCCGTTGGACATCGAGGCGAGGACGATGTGGCTCTTCTTGTACAGCCGCGCATAGAGACCGGCGCTCTGCGGCTCAAGCTTCTTCTGCAGCTCGTCAATCGACTCGTTGAGGGAATCGAGGTGGCTGCCGTCGCCCGTCTGGTGGTGTTCGTCACGCGTAAGGACGAGCTCCTGCAGCTGCCTCATTATGTTTATCTGGCTTTTCATTTGTTTTTCTCTGTATATTCGCGGATCTTTTCCAACGTCTCCGCAGAAAGTATGTGCTCCATCAGGCAGGCGTCCCTGTCGGCAATGCGGCGGTTCACGCCGAGCTTGACGAGGAACGACCTCAGCAGCTTGTGGCGGCCAAGGACAAGTTTCGCGACCCGCTCGCCCTTCGGCGTCAGGTTGATTGGCGAATACGGCTCCTGGGTGGCGAGCCCGAGCTTCTTCAGCTCGCGTATCGCCTTGACGACGGACGGCATCTTGACGTTGAGGAGCTTCGCCACGTCGCGCACCTGCGCGGGGCGGTTCTCCCCTATCAGCACGTATATCGTCTCAATGTAGTCTTCAAGGCTCTGTGTCATACTTGTCACTTCCCGAACGGGCTGGTCTTCTTCATGAGATGGGCGAACTTGACGGCCTCGATCGACTCCTCGAGCGCGACGGGGAACGGCGCCGCGGTGCGGACCGTGTCGTACACGTGCCGCCAGAACGCGCTCTGGCCGTGCAGAGTCCCCTTCGGCAGCGAAATGGGAATCTTCTTGACCGGAACCTTCTCGTGCATGTCACCGAGCTCGGGAGTCCGCACCGACGAGCGGCGGCGCGGGAACGAGAAGTCGGGGTCTATCACCGTGAACATGCCCTCGGTCGCGCCGGGGAGGACCTTGAACGAGCCGCGCGAGCCGCGTATGACGAAGGAGGGGACCCTGTCCTCGGCGAGAACGCCGCCGTTGAACTCTATGTCGGCCGAGACCGCCCCTCGCGTCTTCAGGTTTACATGCGCGCAGTCCTCGGCGTCGCCCAGGGACGCCACGCGCTTGAGGTCGCTCCACATCTGTATCGGCGGAAGCGGCAGAAGCCGCAGCGCCTGGAGGATGAGGTCGGGCATCGCGTAGTATGCCGCGCCGCCGCCGAGCCGCTTCACAGTCTGCCAGTCGTCGCGGCGTATGAAGTCCTCTCGCCTGACGCACACCTGGTATATGTCGCCGAGTCTCGCGTCGGCCATCGCCATCTTGGCGAGCAGGAAGTCGGGCGCGAAGAGGCCGCGGTGGAAGACGAACAGGCGGTTTTTCGCCTTCTGCGCGGCGCCTCGCAGCACCTGCGCGTCGTCGAAGGTAAGGGCGAGGGGGCTCTCGAGGAGAGTCCAGAAGCCGCGCTCCAGCGACTTGAGCGCATGATCGACGTGGTCGACGGAGCACGTCGCTATGTCCACCACGTCGATGTCGCGTTCGTCGAGCATGTCGGAGAACCGGCGGAACATCTTGCAGTCGGGGAAATCCTTCGCGATTATGTCGCGGCGCTCCTTCATGATGTCGCACGCAGCCACGACCTTGAAGAGGGCGGGATGGGCCTTGAAGACCGGGTAGTGGTCCTCGAACATCGCGCGTCCAAGCCCCATGAGGGCCACGCGCACCGGTGGTCTGTGGCTTTCGGCGTTCATTTCTTCACGATCTCCGTTATGGCAGAGAGGAACTGGGCGACGTCCTTGAACTGGCGGTACACGCTGGCGAAGCGTATGTAGGCGACTTCGTCCACCTTGTGGAGCTCCTGCATCACGAGCTCGGCGATCTTGTCGGCCGACACCTCGTCCCCCTCGAGGCTGGCGACCACATGGTCGATCATGGTGCGTATCTGCTCGTCGCTCACCGGACGCTTGCCGCACGCGACCCTGATGGCCTTGTCGACCTTCGAGCGGTCGAATGTCTGCCGCGTGCCGTCGCGCTTGATGACGAGGACTTCGTCGCGGTCGATCTCCTCGTAGGTGGTGAACCTGTAGCCGCACTTCAGGCATTCGCGGCGGCGGCGTATCGCCGCGCCGTCGCGCGCGCTGCGCGAATCGAGCACCTTGTCGTCGTCAACGCCGCACTTGGGGCACTTCATGACCTGTCCCCCTTCGCTTCGCCGCCAGCCCCGCCATCCTTGCCGCGGCCGCACATCGTGCAGTGCCTGCAGTCGAGATTAACCGGGAGCGGCGCGGGGGCGCCGTGGCGGCGCGCGTTCCACTCCCCGATGCGGTTGATGAGAGCGAGAAGAAGCCCGAGCGTTATGAAGCCGCCCGCAGGGAGGATCGCGAGGGTCACGGGACCCGGATTTATGCCCTTTACCGCGATGTCGCCCCATACGGTGAGAGTCCCCGCGCCGACGATCTCGCGGACCGCGGCGATCAAGGCGAGGGAAAGCGTGAAGCCGACGCCGCTCCCGAGGCCGTCGGCGAGCGAATCGACGATGCCGTTCTTCGAGGCGAACGCCTCGGCGCGGCCGAGGATGATGCAGTTCACGACGATGAGGGGGATGAAGATGCCGAGCGAGGCCGAGAGGTCGGGCAGATAGGCCTGCATGAGGAGGTCGATCGCCGTGACGAAAGTCGCTATGATGACGATGTAGCAGGGAATGTGCACCGCAGGCGGGATGACCCGCCTCAGGGCCGACACGAGGCCGTTGGAGCAGACGAGCACGAACGTCGCCGCGAGCCCCATGCCGAGAGCGTTCTCAAGGCTCGTCGTGACGGCAAGCGTGGGGCACAGGCCGAGCACGAGCCGGAAGATGGGGTTGTTCTTGAAAATCCCATACCAAAAGGATAGCCATGTTTTCATGGGACATATTATAGCCGAAAAGAAGCGAAATGGCAAGGGCGAATTCAGAGGAAAGTTGTACAATTAAGTGAGTCAAATCGGAAAGGCAAGGTTTCGAGGTGGAGAACAGAGGCAAAGAAGAAGAAAGACAGGGAACGGAAGAGGAGGGAAAAGCGAAGGAAGGCACGCCCCCTAGG
>Ga0256405_10002764_pt1 | contig 38572 bp, 26 predicted proteins | sample RumenRJG_02DNA_FD_189096 | JGI IMG/M metagenome (GOLD analysis project Ga0256405, IMG submission 189096) | Bovine rumen microbial communities from Lethbridge, Alberta, Canada - RJG_02 | ecosystem: Host-associated > Mammals > Digestive system > Stomach > Rumen | place: Canada: Alberta...
GACGTGCCGCGTCCGCGCCACGTCAGTTAAGAGTGAAGAGTTGAGAGTTAAGAGTGGGGAGAGCACCGTCTACTTCCTCATCTGGACGACGACTCCATGGACGCTTCCCGAGAACCTCGCGATCTGCGCGGGCGCGAAGATCGACTATGTCGCGGTGCGCGACGTGACTGACGACGCGCGGCCTGTCTACGTCATGGCCAAGGCGCGGCTTCCTTTCATCTTCAAGAAGGAAGATCAGTACGAGCTCGTCTGGGAAGGGAAGGGCGACGCCCTGAAGGGTTCCGAGTACGAGCCGCTCTTTCCGTACTTCGCCGACCAGAAGTCGGCGGGCGCGTTCCAGGTGCTGAACGACGACTACGTCACGACCGATGACGGCGTCGGCCTCGTCCACATCGCGCCGGCGTACGGCGAGGACGACTTCCGCGTCTGCAAGGAGGCGGGCATCACCGCGTTCGCCGATCCGCTCGACGATGCGTGCGCGTTCACGGACGCCGTGCCCGAATACGCGGGCCGCTTCTGCAAGGACTGCGACAAGGACATCATCAAGCGGCTCAAGGCCGAAGGCAAGCTCGTCCACCAGGCGACGATCGTCCACTCGTATCCGTTCTGCGACCGTACCGACACGCCGCTCATCTACCGTGCGATCGATGCGTGGTACGTGCGCGTGGAGGATCTGCACGAGCGGCTCGCCGCGAACAACGCGACCGTCCACTGGACGCCCGACTACGTCGGCGAGAAGCGCTTCGGCAACTGGCTGAAGGAGGCGCGCGACTGGAACATCAGCCGCAACCGCTTCTGGGGCAGCTGCATCCCCGTGTGGATCAACGACGACGATCCGGACGACATGATCTGCGTCGGCTCGGTGAAGGAGCTGGAGGAACTCTCGGGCTCGACGGTGACCGACCTCCACAAGCACTTCGTCGACAAGATCGTCATCCGCAAGGACGGCAAGACGTACCACCGCACGCCCGAAGTGCTGGACTGCTGGTTCGAGTCGGGTTCGATGCCCTACGCGCAGCAGCACTACATGGGTGAGTTGAAAGTTGAAAGTGAAAAGTTGAAAGTTGAGGCTTCCACGCCGCCCAACTCTCAACTCTCAACTCCCAACTCTCAACTCTCAACTGTCACCGACTTCTTCCCGGCCGACTTCATCGCGGAAGGGCTCGACCAGACGCGCGGCTGGTTCTATACGCTCATGATCCTCGGCACCTGCCTCTTCGACAGGTCGCCGTACCGCAACGTGATCGTGAACGGCCTCGTCCTCGCGGAGGACGGCAAGAAGATGTCGAAGCGGCTCAAGAACTATCCCGATCCGAACGTGATGCTCGACACGTACGGCGCGGATGCGATCCGCCTCTACATGATCTACTCGCCCGTCGTCAAGGCGGAGAACCTGAAGTTCAGCGAGACGGGCGTCAAGCAGCTGATGCGCGACCTGCTCATCCCGTGGTGGAACGCCTATTCGTTCTTCGTCACGTACGCGAACGTGGACGGCTTTGCGGACCCGGAAGTCGTCTATCCCGAATCGGCCAACGTGCTCGACCGCTGGATCGTCTCGTCGATGGAGACGCTGATCGGCGACGTGACGGCGGCGATGGACAACTACGACCTCCAGAAGTCGGTGCGTCCCTTCGTCAAGTTCATCGAGGACCTGACGAACTGGTACATCCGCCGCTCGCGCCGCCGCTTCTGGAAGTCGACGAACGACGGCGACAAGCTGGCCGCCTACCGGACGCTGCGCTACGTGCTCGTGCAGCTCGCGAAGGTGGCCGCGCCGTTCACGCCGTTCATTGCGGAGGAGATCTACCGCAACCTGAAGGGCGCGGGCGATCCCGAAAGCGTCCACCTGTGCGACTTCCCGACCGCCAACGCCGCGGCGCGCGACGTCGCGCTGGAGAAGCGCATGGCCGACGTCCAGGCGGTCGTCGAGCTCGGCCGCCGCCTGCGCGCCGACAGCGACCTCAAGGTGCGCCAGCCGCTCAGCGCGCTGATGCTGGCGGGCGGCGACGTGAAGGGGCTGGAGGCGCTGATCGAGGACGAGCTGAACGTCAAGAGCGTGCGCTACGTCGCCGACGAGACGGAGCTCTGCGACGTCACGTACAAGGCGAACTTCAAGACGCTCGGCAAGAAGTGCGGCCCGAAGATGAAGGCGGTCGCCGCGGCAATCGCGCGACTTGGAACGGACGGGGGCTCACCCCTGCTAGGGCATCCGCTTCGCGGACAGCCTGCGGCTGGGGGATACGGCGCCCCCGAACCCTGGCCCAAGGTGATTGAAGGTGTCGAGATTGTCGCCGAAGATGTCATCGTCACGCGCACGCCGCGCGCGGGCATGGTCGTCGCGTCGGCGGGCGCCATCGTCGTGGGGCTGGAGACGGCGCTTACGCCGGCGCTCGTCGCCGAGGGCCTCGCGCGCGAATTCGTCAGCCACGTGCAGGCGATGCGCAAGGAGGCCGATTTCGAGGTGACGCAGCGCATTGCCGTGACGGTCGAGACCGACGCGGAGATGCGCGCGGCACTGGAACGTCACGCGGATTACGTCCGGAACGAGACGCTGGCCGTCGAGCTCGCGTTCGGCGCGGTCGACGCGGCGCCGGTCGAGCTGAACGGCCACGCGACGAAGATCAAGATCGCCACCCGCTGACCGTCCGGTCGCGACAGAATGACGAGGTGCAGATGCGCAAGATACCGTTCGACAAGGCCTGGATCGAAGAGACGGCGAAGAAATGGCCGACGCCGTTTCACGTCTATGACGCGAAGGCGATCCGCGACAATGCCAAGCGGCTCAGGAAGGCGTTCGCGTGGAACGACGGCTTCCGCGAATACTTCGCCGTCAAGGCGACGCCGAATCCGCACCTCATGAAGCTTCTCCAGGAGTTCGGCTTCGGCAGCGACTGCTCGTCGATGGCGGAACTCGTGCTGGCGGAGAAGGTGGGCAACGTCGGCGAAGCGATCATGTTCACGTCGAACGACACGCCCGCCGAGGAGTTCCGCAAGGCGTGGGAGCTCGGCGCGATCATCAATTTCGACGACATCACGCACTGGGAGTATTTTTTGGAGGCGGTGAACGGCGCGGCGGCGGCTTCGCGTCCCTCCGCCGATGACGCCGGAACACTCCGCGCCGCCGGACTTTCTTCTGCGCAGAACGCTCCCGCACCTCTGCCCAAGGAACTGGGCGAGCGCCTTTTCTGCTGCCGCTACAACCCCGGCCCGCTCAAGGGCGGGAATGCGATCATCGGCAAGCCGGAGGAGGCGAAGTACGGCTTCACGCGCGCGCAGCTGTTCGAGGGCTACGCGAAGATGAAGGCGGCCGGCGTGACGCGCTTCGGGCTCCATACGATGGTCGCGTCGAACGAGCTCGATCCCGACTACATCATCGACACCGCGAAGATGCTCTTCACGCTCGCGGGCGAGCTGCACGAGGCGCTCGGCATCGACTTCGAGTTCGTCAACATCGGCGGCGGCATCGGCATTCCCTACAGGCCCGATCAGCAGGCGATGGATCTCGAGCGCGTCGGCAAGGGCATCCGCGACGCGTACCGGGAGCTTGTCACCGCGAAGGGCCTCCGGCCCCTCAGGCTCTTCATGGAATGCGGGCGCTGCATCACGGGGCCCTACGGCTATCTCGTCGCGCGCGTGCGCCACATCAAGAACACGTACCGCCTCTACGCGGGGCTGGACGCGAGCATGTCCAACCTGATGCGCCCGGCGCTCTACGGCGCGTACCACGAGATCGTCGTGCCGGGCAAGGAGCGGTCGACGGAGACGAGCGTCTACGACGTGACGGGGTCGCTCTGCGAAAACAACGACAAGTTCGCGATCGGCCGCGTGCTGCCCGTCCTCGCGCGCGGCGACTATGTCGTCATCTGCGACGCGGGCGCGCACGGCCACGCGATGGGCTTCCAGTACAACGGCAAGCTGCGCTCGGCGGAGCTGCTGCTGGAGGCGGACGGTTCGGTGCGCGAAATCCGCCGCGCCGAGACGCTCGACGACTATTTCGCCACGCTCGACTTCGCGGGGCTGTGACCGTGCGGCGGCGGGCGATTTGTGATATACTATTCAGTCAATTTCATTCAACACTCAATTTCATCAACAAGGAAAGGCAAACAGAAATGAAACTGGAAGATCTGAAGGGCAAGACGGTTGGCGTGTGCGTGTCGGGCGGGCTCGACTCGAAGACGATCTGCTGCGTGCTGAAGGACGCGGGCGTGAAGGTCAAGGCGTTCAGCGCCAACGTCGGCCAGCCCGATGAGAAGGACATCAACGACATCAAGAGGAAGATGGCACCGACGGGCGTGAAGACGACGATCGTGGACGTGACGAAGGAGATGGCGGACATCTGCTTCGAGACGGTCAAGTGCCAGGCGATGTACGACGGCGGCTACTGGAACTCGACGGGCATCGCGCGCGCGGTGACGGTGCAGAAGCTCCTGCCCGCGATGAAGAAGGCCGGCTGCGTGGCGCTCGTCCACGGCGCGACCGGGCGCGGCAACGACCAGATGCGCTTCGAGCGCTACACGAACGTGATGGATCCGTCCTTCGGTGTCTACGCGCCGTGGCGCGACGCGGAGCTCCTGAAGAAGTTCCCGGGCCGGACGCAGATGGTGGAATTCCTCGCCCAGCGCGGCATCACCGCGTTCGTCGGCACGAAGAAGAAGTATTCGACCGACGCGAACCTCGCGGGCCTGTCGCACGAGGCGGAGGACCTGGAGTCGATGGAGACGTCGATGCGCATCGTCAAGCCCACGATGGGCGTGTGGCCCGAGGACGCGCCCGACAGGGTGGAGAAGGTGACGCTCACGTTCGAGAAGGGCCGCTGCACGGCGGTCAACGGCAGGAAGCTGACGCCCTACAAGGTGATGCTGCTCCTCAACCAGATCGGCGGGCGCAACGGCATCGGCATGAAGCACGCGCTCGAGAACCGCATCATCGGCACGAAGTCGCGCGGCGTCTACGAGGCGCCCGGCATGGAAGTGCTGTCGGTCGGCCTCAAGTACATCTACGAGGGCGTGATGGACCGCCGTTCGACGCTCCTCTTCCAGCAGCTCTCCAAGCTCGTCGCCGACCAGATCTACGACGGCCGCTGGTTCGATCCGGCGACGCAGGCGGCGCGCGCGGCGATCCAGGTGTGGGCCGACAAGGCGACGGCCACGGTGACGCTCGGCCTCTACAAGGGCAACATCTTCTTCGAGTCGCTCAAGGGTCTCAAGGCGACGATCTACAACGAGGCCGACAGCTCCATGGAAGCGTCGGACGGCCTTAACCCGCACTCGTCGCAGGGCTTTGCGGAAATCCAGTCGGTCGAGGCGAAGATGCTCGCGAAGGCCGGACAGATTGTGTGTTGAGAATTGAGAGTTGAGAGTTAAAAGGTGGGCGCATTGAGCGCTCAATGAAAGAGGGACGAGGGGACAAGATGGCGGAAGAAGAGGATAAGAAGACCGAAGCGGCGCCGGAAGCGGAGCAGAATCCCGACACGGCGGCCGAGCCGGCAGAAGAGAAAAAGGCCGACGCGCCGGCGGAAGAGGCGAAGGCTGAAAAGCCGACCGAGGCCCCGAAGGCGGCCGAGCCGGACTGGAAGGACCGCTACGCGCGGCTGCTGGCGGACTTCGACAACTTCAAGAAGCGCACGGCGCGCGACCGCGAGGACACGTACCGCTACGCCGAGGCGGACATCCTGAAGGACATCCTGCCGACGGTGGACAACCTGTCGCTTGCGCTCGCGAAGGCGGAGGACAGGGAGAATGCGTTCGTCAAGGGCGTCGCGCTCGTCTGCGACAACCTCCTCAAGGCGCTCAAGGATCACGACGCCGAGCCGTTCGATTCGATCGGCCAGGCGCTCGACACCGAGCGGATGAACGCGATCTCGACGATGCCGAGCGACGAGGTCGAGGAAGGCAAGGTCCTCTTCGAGTCGAAGCGCGGCTGGATGCTGCGCGGCAAGGTGCTGCGCGCCGCGGACGTGGTGGTGAGCGCGGGAAAGAAGGCGTAGGCGATGGCGGACAAGCGCGATTACTACGAGGTGCTGGGCGTCGCGAAGACGGCGACGGCGGACGAGATCAAGTCCGCCTACCGCAAGCTCGCGATGAAGTACCATCCCGACCGCAACCCCGACAACCCCGAGGCGAAGGAGAAGTTCACCGAGGTGTCCGAGGCATACGAGGTCCTCTCCAATCCCGAGAAGCGCCAGCGCTACGACCAGTTCGGCCACCAGGGCGTGAACTTCGGCCCCGGCGGGTTTGATTTCGGGCGCGACTTCTCGCACTTCCAGGACGTCGACCTGAACGACATCCTTTCGAGCTTCTTCGGCGGCGGAATGGGCGGCGGCGGCTTCGGCGACTTCTTCGGCGGCGGCGGCCGGCAGCGGCGCGCGGCCGATCCGAACGGGCCCCGGCGCGGCGACGACATGACGTTCCGGCTCGACATCGACTTTGACGAGGCGCTCTTCGGCTCGGAGCGGACGATCGACCTGACGCTCCCGTCGCAGTGCCCCGCGTGCAAGGGCACGGGCGCGGAGAAGGGCTCCCAGCGCGTCACGTGCCGCACCTGCAACGGGCGCGGCGTCGTGATCGGCGGCGGCGGCTTCTTCCAGGTGCGCCAGACGTGCCCGACGTGCGGCGGCGAAGGCTCGGTCATCGAGCATCCCTGCCGCACGTGCCGCGGCACGGGCCACGTCTCGACGCCGCAGCACATCGCGCTCAAGATTCCCGCGGGCGTCGACGACGGTTCGCGCCTGCGGCTCGCGGGCAAGGGCGGCGGCGGCATCCGCGGCGGCGAGAACGGCGACCTGTACGTCCAGCTCGGCGTGCGCGAAAGCGACATCTTCGCGCGCGAGGGCCAGGATCTCTTCGTCGACGTTCCCGTCTCGCCCATCCTCGCGGCGCTCGGCGGCGAGGTGGAGATCCCGACGCCCGACGGCGCGGCGCAGCTGAAGATCCCGGCGGGCACGCCGAACGGCAAGCTGTTCCGCCTGCGCGGCAAGGGCGTGCCGTCGCTGCGCGGCGGCTTCCCGGGGGACCTGACGGCGCGCATCGTCTTCGAGGTGCCGTCGAATCTCGACCGCCGTCAGCGCGAGGCGCTGGCGAATTTCCAGAAGCTCGTTTCCGGCGGCACGTTCCCCGAGGCGCAGAGCTTCCAGAACAAGACGAAGATTTTCTACGCGCACCGCGACAAGCTGCGCAAGAAATAGGCGGCGCGCGGCGCGCGCCCGAAGCGCCTGTGGTGAAATGGCAGACACGCTGGATTTAGGTTCCAGTGCCGCAAGGTGTGTGGGTTCGAGTCCCACCAGGCGCACCCGTGCGCGGTGAAGAGGGCCCCCGGACGAATCTGAATGACGGACGGGGGCGAGATGTGATATAATATTCCGTCATGAAGTTTGAAGACAACCTCAACAAGCTCGAAGGGCTCGTGGACAAGATGGAGTCCGGCGAGATGAAGCTCGACGAGATGATCGCGGCGTTCGAGGAAGGGCGCAAGCTGGTCGAAAAGTGCCGCGCGGACCTGGAGGCGATCCGGCTCAAGATCGAGAAGGTGACGCAGTCGGGCGCGGTCGAGGCCGTGCCCGTCGTCAAGAACGCCGCCGGCGAAAACGACATCGGGATCTGAGCGCATGAGCAAGCAAATCTACGTCCAGGCGCAGGCCGACCACATTGCGTCGTTCGCGAAGTCCGCGCCGATCTCCGCCATCGAGGAGCTCGTCTGGAACGCGCTTGACGCCGACGCGCGCGAGGTCAAGGTCGATCTCGTCACGAACGCGCTCGGCGCGGTCGAGGCCGTGCGCGTCGCCGACGACGGCACGGGCATCGATGTCCTGCGGGCGGATTCGACCTTCGGCTTCCTCGGCGGCAGCTGGAAGCGGCTCGGCAGCGCGACCGCGCGCGAGCACCGCCGCCTGCACGGGCGCAACGGGCGCGGCCGCTTCAAGGCGTTCGCGCTCGGCGACCACGTGGAGTGGCGCACGACGGTGCGCATCGGCGGCGACCTGCTCTCCTACGTCATCGCGGGCGACATCGAGAACCCCGGCGTCTTCAACCTCGATTCGGCCGCGCCCGGCCCGGCGACGGGCACGGAAGTCTACATCACCAACGCGAAGGTGAACTGCGATTCGCTGCTCGACGCGGCGGGGACGGTGCAGGCGCTCGCCTCCAAGTTCGCGCTCTACCTGAAGAGCTATCCGGGCGTGCGCATCTTCTTCAACGGGCTGCCGGTGACGCCGCTCATCGTCCAGCGGCGTGCGACCGACTACCGGCTCACGCTCGAGAACGGCGCGACGGCACGGCTTGAGGTCATCGAATGGAAGAGCAAGTTCGTCGGCGCGGGCAAGCTCGTCTTCGCCGGCACCGACGGCTTCCAGCTCCACGAGCGCGCGCCGGGCGTGCGCTCCGGCGGCGAGCCGTACACGGCGTACCTCGTCTCGCCGCGCTTCCCGGACCTCGCGGCCGAGAACGCGCTCGTGATGGACGAGCTCAATCCGGAGGTGCGCAGCTACATCGACGCGGCGAAGAAGGCCCTGAAGGCGCACTTCGCGACGGAGGCGGACGACGCGCTCAAGGCGTTCAAGAAGGAATGGCGCGCGCGCATCGACAGCTTCAGCGAAAAGGAGAAGCGCACGCTCATTTCGCTCCTCAAGAAGAGCCTCGCGGTTGTCGACGGCTGACCGACCGGCCGCTTTCACGTCCCATTCAGAAATTATCAAATGCCCCCTTGCGCGGCGGGCGCGGATATGATATCATACGCGCCGTTTCTGACACAAAAGGAAAAAATGTCAAAATGAAGAAGGTCCTTATCCTCGCGGCCGTGGCCGCGGCAACGACGTGTTCATACGGCGCCGGCTTCGGCATTTACGAGGCTTCCGCGCGCGGCAACGCGATGGGCGGCGCGGTGATCGGCGATACGCACGATGCGACCGCCGCCTACCACAACCCGGCCAACCTGGCCTTCGCGACCAACATCATGGTTTCGGCGGGCGGCACGTTCATCCTGCCCTACTGCGACGTGGAGGTGGATCACCGCTCGCAGAACCGGATGAACCCCGGCTGGTTCTTCGTGCCGACGTTCTACGCGACGATTCCGCTGCCGTTCGACTTCGCCTTCGGCTGGGGCAATTACACGGAATTCGGCCTCGGCACCAAGTACGGGAAGAACTGGGATCTCGCGGGCGACACCCAGCAGACGACGATGGAGCAGATGACCTTCAACCCGAATCTCGCCTACAAGATCACGGACTGGTGGTCGGTGGCGGCGGGCATCCGCGGCAGCTACATCCACTTCAACAACCACAAGCAGCCGTACTACAATTTTAACGGAACGGGTGGCGGCATTTTCGACCTTCACTCGCGTCTGAACGGCGACGACTGGGGCATGGGCTGGAACGCGGCGACGACGCTCAAGCCGACGGAGGATCTTTCCATCGGTCTCGTCTACCGCTCGATGATCCGCCACAAGATCGGCGGCTCGTTCGATCTGAACGGATTTTCGGCCGTGCCGCCGCCGGGCATCATCCTCTCTGAGCATCAGCGTGCGTCGGCCAAGCTGCGGCTGCCGGAATCGCTGACGCTGGGCGTGAACTACAATGTCACCCAGCGCTATCGCGTGGGCTCGTCGGTCACCTACACGCGCTGGTCGAGCCTCGACAAGATCGCCTTCAAGATCGGCGGCGGACACAGCTACACCCAGCGCTTCGACTGGCGCGACACGGTGCGCGTGGGCTTCGGCATGGAGTACGATTTCCTCGACTGGCTGACGGGCCGCATCGGCTACACGTTCGACGAAGACCCGTCGAAAAAGCACCACGAGTCGACGATGCTCCCGGCGGGCGACCGCCACATCATCGGCACGGGCCTCGGCTTCAAGATCACCGACAGCCTGACGCTCGATCTCGGCTACAACTTCATCCGCATGAACAACGAGCATTACGACGTCACCTATGAGGCGGCACCGGGCGTGTACCAGAAGAGGCGTATGTCGTGCCGCAACGGGTTCTCGCACCTGATTTCGGCGACGCTGTCGTATGCGTTCTGAGGATGGCGCGTGCGGTTGACCATGAAGGGCGCAAGCGCCGCATCGTCAAGGAGAGCCTGAAGCTCTTTGCGGCGGTCGGCTACGCCCAGGTCAACTTCGGCATGATTGCCAGAAACTGCGGCGTCTCGCGCACGCTGCTCTACACCTACTTCAAGAACAAGCGCGCCATCTTCAACAAGGCGATCGAGGAAGTGACCTCGCGCGTCGCGGCGACGTACGAGACGGCGACGGCGACGGGCGCGAGCGCGGACGCGAAGCTGCGCCGGGTGTGCGCGGCGGTCTTCGACCAGCTGTACGGCAACCGCGATTTCATCTGCGTCATCGCCGACGTGCTCGCCGGCTACCGGCGTAAGGGCGCGACGCCGTTCGAGAAGATCGCGCAGCACACGGGCGGTCTCCTGCGCGTCTTTACGCGGATTCTCGAGGAAGGGATCGCGCGCGGCGAGTTCCGGCCGGTCGACGTGCCGCGCGCCGCATCGGTCCTTTATTCCCAGTTCGAGGCGGCGGCGCTTCGGATCGCCGTCACGAACACGGCGGATCCGGCGGAATCCGTCGCCGAAATGGATGCGATCCTCCGCACGCTCCGCGCCGACCCGGCGGCCGTTTCAAGGCAATAAAAGTGGTCGGAGCGGCGGGATTTGAACCCACGACAACTTGCTCCCGAAGCAAGTGCGCTACCAGGCTGCGCTACGCTCCGACCTTGGATGGTCGCGCCCCCGGGGAAAATCCCCAAGAAGCGAAAACGGCGCATAGTATACTCTTTTTGGGACTAGAAGTCAACGGGGAGAATTGATATAATTTACAGTCACTGTGAACAGGATACTTTTCGAGCCTGACGAGATCGACGACGCGGGCGTGGCGCGGGTGCGCGACGCGCGGGCGGCGCATATCGTCAACGTCCTGCACGGCACGGTCGGGCTGACGCTCAAGACGGGCGAGGTGAACGGGCTTCTGGGCACGGGCGAGATCACGGCCATCGCGTCCGACGGCGAAGTCGCCGTCCAGGTGCGCCACACCGACGCGCCGCTCGCGCCGTGGGTCGATCTCATCCTCGCGCCGCCGCGCCCGCGCGTGATGAAGCGCCTGCTGCCGCAGCTGGCGACGCTGGGCGTCGGGCGCCTCATCCTCGTCGGCGCGCAGAAGGTGGAGAAGGATTTCTGGGGCGCGACGCTGCTGAAGGAAGCGATCTACCGCCCGCTCCTCATCGACGGCCTCATGCAGGGCGCGGTGGCGAGCCGCGTGCCGGAGATTCTCGTGCGGCGCAACTTCCGGACGTTCGTGCAGGACGAGCTGGATGCGCTTGCCGGCGCGTCGGCGCGTCGCATCGTGGCGCATCCGTACGCGGACGGCGGCGCGCGGGCCGCCGAACCGCCGCGCGGCGACGGCGCGGACGGGCCGCTCGTGCTGGCGGTGGGGCCGGAGGGCGGCTGGACGGAGGCGGAAGTGGCGCTGTTGGAGGCGAAGGGGTTTGTGCGCCGGTCGCTCGGCCCGCGCATCCTGCGCACCGACACGGCGACGGTGGCGCTGCTGGCGCGCCTGGTGCCGGCGGACTGATTTTCTCAATACGGACATTCAACACAAAAGAAAGGAAACGACGACAATGAACATGAAGACACTGATGGTGGCGGCCGCGCTCGCGGCGATGGGAAGCGCGCAGGCGGGCGTGGTCGGCGAGGCGATCCGGCCCTACGCCGACAACGGGCAGCTGCCGGGCGCGATCTCGATTCTCTACAACAACGGCGCGGAGGAGATCGACTGCGTCGGCTACGCGGACGTGGCGGCGCAGCGGCCGATCGGGCTGGACGATCCGTTCATGCAGTGCTCGCAGACGAAGGGCTTCTGCGGCGTGACGATCGCGAAGCTCGTGGAGGAAGGGAGAATTTCGCTTGACGATCCCGTCTCGAAGTATCTGCCCGAGTTCGCGACGCTGTGGGTGAAGGATACGAGCGTCGCGAAAGACGAAACGGTTTTTGCCGCCAAGAACGCGCCGGGCGCAGAGGGCGAAGCGACCGAGACGAAAGAAGTCGGGCGGGGTGCGGACCTGACGATCCTGCGCAAGGCGAAGACGCCGCTGACGATCCGCATGGTCATGAACCATACGGGCGGCTTTCCGTTCGAGATTTCGGCGAAGCAGGGCAGCATCAAGGGCGGCGGCTGGTCGGGCGGCGCGCCGCTTCGTCAGACGGCGGCCATCGCGGCCGCGTCGCCGCTCCTCTTCGAGCCCGGCACGAAGGTGCAGTACTCCAACACGGGCATCGACATCGGCGCGGCGGTCGTCGAGGTCGTCACGGGGATGAAGTGGGAGGACTACCTGAAGGAAAACGTCCTCGCGCCGCTCGGCATGAACGAGACGGGATTCTGGCCGACGGACGCGCAGCTCGCGCACCAGATCGAGATGTACGACACGGTCAAGGACGCGCCCGCCCGGTGGAAGCTCCAGAACGACATGCAGCAGCGCCCCTACAACGACGGCCACGTCTTCGCGTCGGCCGGCGCGGGGCTCTGGACGACGGCGCGCGACCAGGTGAAGTTCTACAAGATGCTGATGAACCTGGGCGTCGGCGACAACGGTGTGCGCATCCTCCAGGAGGCGACGGTCAAGAACCTCCTCGCCGTGTCGACGCGGCCGGCCGGCTTCGAGGGGTATTCGCTCGGCCTCAAGGCGCCCGAGACGGACGGCGCGGATGCGTGGTTCGGCCATGGCGGCGCGTGGGGCACGAACTGCATGGTCAACTGGCACAGGAAGCAGCTGAAACTGTGGGTCGTGCAGCTCAACGGGCGCAACCGTCCGTGGGACGCGCTCAAGGACCGCGCGGCGGATGCGTTCTTCAAGGCGAAGATCGACAACGCCGGCGCGGACGCCTACACGGGCCGGATGGAGTGACGCGCCCGCCGCGGGCCCGACTTTTCGGTTCCGCCCTCCCGGGCGCAGACGGCCCGGGACAGGCCAAGATCGGCGTGCACTGCGCACGAAGCGGCGGCATCCGCTCCTGGTTCCTGCGCCCCCTGCCGCGCGTTCGTGCCTTCGCCGCGTCAAGGAAGACGGTCTCCGGCGCGAGCCTGTTTTCGAGCGCCGCGAAGACGCGCGCGAACACGGGTTCGGAATCCGCGAGGATCGCCGCGACGGCGTCGTGGCGCGGCGTCTCGTCGAGAAGCGCGGCGGTCGGCTTCGGGTCGCGCGTGTCCGTCACCTGCCTCAGCCGCACCGCCATCGCCTTGTAGCGCATGAGCGTCTTGTACTTCGGCAGCAGCTCCGGCAGCTTCTCCGAAAGCCAACCCTTGATCCCGCCGTTGCGCCCGACGACTTCGCCGGATTCGTTGAACTTCAGGCAGTTGTCCACGTAGCATTCGAGGTCGTGCAGCATCCCGCCGAGACGGATCATCGCTTCGCGCGATTCCTTCCGGGCGTTCCACGCGGTGCGCATCTCCTCCGGCGTCGGCAGGGGGGCGGTCGTCGTCCGGCGCGTCAGCTTGCGCCGCGCGGCGGCGAGCTCCCGGCGGCGCGCGGTCTCGCGCGCGTAGTAGAAGGGGCGCCGGAGCATGCGGAGGTCGCGCATCAGCTCGCGCTTCATACGGTCGCGCTTCGCGGGGTCGGTGAACTTCGAGACCTCGTCGCGCATCGCGATGCCGATGTCCACCATCGCGCAGACGCACAGGAGAAGGGGATTGAATGTCGAGTCAGGTGCCCGATCCGCCTCGCGCCACCCGAACCAGTCCCTGCCGCGGAACGTGCCGCCAGGCCGCTCCCGCAGACGCGGACGGTAGGTGTGCCGGTCGAGGTACTGCCCTGTGTAGGTCTGCGCCTCGCTGTAGGTCCAGCCGTTGTGGTACGCGTACCAGTAGGCCGAATGTCTGTAGGTCTTTGCCGCCATCGGGGAACAGTATACCATAAATGAGATTTCTATGCGGAAAAATCTTGGACTTTTTTCGCTCGCCTTGTGCGGTTGTTGGTCGCACGCTGTTCGGTCTAACGCGACCATGCGCCCTGTCGCGCGCATTTCCCTCTGCGAAGCGCGTTCCTTCGCGGTCGTCACCTCCTGCGCGCGCGTGAGGGATTCGGAAGGGTCGTCGACGACCGCCCGGACGGCCCGTCACCTCTTGCGCGCGCGCGAGGGATTGTGATAAACTACACACAAATGGAGAGTATGGCTACGGATTTTTCAAAATTGCTGAACCCTGAGCAGTGCGCGGCGGCGACGGCGGCGGACGGCCCGCTGCTGGTGCTGGCGGCGGCGGGGACGGGCAAGACGCGCACGCTCGTCCACCGCGTCGCGTACCTGATCGAACAGGGCGTGCCGGCCGAGCGGATTCTGCTGCTGACCTTCACCAACCGCGCGGCGCGCGAAATGCTCGAGCGCGCGCAGCAGGTCGTCGGGCCCGCCGTCGCGGCGATCTGGTCGGGGACGTTCCATTCGATCTGCGCGCGGCTCCTCCGGCGCTACGGCACGCTGCTCGGCTACACGCCCGGCTTCAACATCATCGACGAGGACGACCAGAAGAAGCTGATCGGCGAGATCATCAAGACGTCCGTCGCTGACCCGAAGGATTTTCCGAAGAAGGAGATCGTCGCCAAGATGATCTCCGAGTCGGTGAACGAGCAGAAGGCGATCGGGCTCGTCGCGGCGCGGTGGCAGACGCGCGCGGCGGGCTTCACGCCCGAGGAGATCGCGACCGTCGCCGACCGGTACGCGGCGCGGAAGAAGGAGCTGAACGCGATGGATTTCGACGATCTGCTCGTCAATGCGCTGACGCTCCTCAAGACGCAGGACCGGGTGCGCGACATCCTCCAGGACCACTTCCTCCACGTGCTCGTCGACGAATACCAGGACACGAACGGGCTTCAGGCGGAGTTCACCGACATCCTCGCGGCGAAGCACCGCAACATCATGGCGGTGGGCGACGACTTCCAGTGCATCTACACGTGGCGCGGCGCGCAGATCGAGAACATCATGGAGTTTCCCGACCGCTGGGAGGGGTGCCGCACGATCAAGCTGGAGCGCAACTACCGCTCGGTGCCGGGCGTGCTGGATGTCGCGAACACGGTGATGAAGGACGCGCCCAACCAGTTCGAGAAGCGCCTGAGGCCCACGCGCGGCGCGAACGGCGACAAGCCCTGGCTCTACAAGGTGGCTGACGGCAAGGCGCAGGCAGGCGAGATCCTGCGGCTCGTGCGCGAGGCGCGCGAGCTCGGCTACCGCTACAGCGACATCGCGATCCTCTACCGCAGCCATTTCCAGTCCATCGACGTGCAGATGACGCTCGCGCGCATGAAGGTGCCGTTCCGCATCACGTCGGGCGTGGGCGTGTTCGAGCAGATCCACACCAAGGACGTGCTCGCGTACCTGCGGCTGCTCGTCAACCCGCGCGACGAGCTGTCGTTCCTGCGCTTCGTCAGCCTGCTGCCGGGCGTCGGCGAGACGAGCGCGCGCAAGTTCTGGGAGAAGCTCGGCCGCACGTTCGATCCGCGCCGGCGCGAGGACCGCGACGCGCTCGGCGGGCTGCTCGGCAAGAAGGCGAAGCCGTTGTGGCCCGCGCTCGCGAAGGCGATGGAGGCGGCGGACGACCATTTGCAGGAGGACGCGGTCGGCGCGCTTGTGGAGGATTTCTGCGACTTCTTCTACGAGGACCATCTGCGCGAAGCGTGGGAGGAGCAGGAGGCGGAGGACCGCCTTGACGACATCAAGGAACTGGCCGCGCAGATCGCGGGCGCGGAGAACGGACTGGAAGGGTTCCTCTCCGATGTGGCGCTGCTGACCAACCTCGACGCGCGGCGCAACGATCCCGACCTCGACCGCGTGACGCTCTCGACGGTGCACCAGGCGAAGGGGATGGAGTGGCCGGTCGTGATGGTGCCGTGGCTGAGCGAGGGGATGTTCCCGAGCGCGAAGGCGACGGAGGAAGGGCGTTTCGACGAGGAACGGCGGCTTTTTTACGTCGTCGTCACGCGGGCGAAGGACCGGCTTTACCTGTTCGCGCCGTCGATGCGCAAGATGACGGACGGCGGCATGTTCCCGGTGGAGCCGTCGATGTTCGTCAAGGAGATCGCGCCGGAGCTTTTGAACATCCGCCGCGTCTTTACGCCGCCGGCCTACGGCCCGTACGGCGGCGGTTCGGGCAGTTCGTACGGCAGTGGCTCGTATGGCGGCTCGTACGGTGGGGGCAGTTACGGCGGTCGGAGCCGTTCGAGCGGCGGTTACGGCGGCTACGGTTCGGGCGGCGGTTCTGGCAAGCGGCCGCAGACGATTACGCGTACCACCTGGCGGCGGTAGCGAGAGACGCGCCAACAGACACTTTCAAGGAGATTGAAGATGAAAAAAACGCTTTTGATGCTGACACTCGCGGCGGCCACGCTGCCGCTCGGCGTTTGGGCGAATATTGAATGGGTCGGCGGCAGCTCGGGCAACTGGGACGACAGCGCAAACTGGAGCGGGACGGTTGAGCCGCACCGGTTCCACTACGATACGATGAAAGGCGCCGCCGCGACGGTGACGTTCAGAAACGCCGAAACGCTGACTTCGGGCCTGTGGATCGAGAACAACCTCAACGGCAAGGTGACATTCGCCGCCGACTCGCTTGACAAAGGGCTGACGCAGACGAGCGACAATCTCAACCTCGGCACGGGCACTTATGGCGCCCTTGCCATTGACGGCGGCACTTATCACTTCGCGAACGACATCCTGGTCGGCATCGGCTCGTGGGCGAACGGCGCGCGCGGCGATCTGACGCTTCTTTCCGGGCGCGTCGAAACATCGTACTGGCTGGTCCTCGGCACTTTCTGGGTAGATGACTATGCGTCATGGCATACGAATGCCACGGGCAACGTGACAATCGAAGGCGGTGAACTCGTCGTCGGTTATCGCGATGGCGCGACGCAGAACGACGGCGTGATCGACATGGGGCGTTCGCCGGGAAGCATTTTGTCCATCCTGCAGAAAGGCGGCGCGGTCAGTTCCGAGAAAGGCCGCTACAGTTTCACGGAAAGCGCACTTGTCATCGGCAACACCGAAAACACGACGGCCACCTACACAATCTCAAACGGCACCTACACGGCGCGCGCCGGCAACGTCCTTATCGCGAACGGCACGGGCTCCACCGGTACGCTCAACCTCCATGGCGGCACGTTCACGACCGAGGCGATTGTCAAGGGCGTCGGCATCGCCACGCTCAACCTCGACGGCGGCACGCTGGTCGCGGCGGCTGATGGAACATTCATTGGTAGCGGAATTACGCTCGATGTTGGTGCCAACGGGGGGTATATTGATACTTACGGCCACACGATAGAGATAGAGGCTATGGTAAAGGGGAGCGGCAACATAACTGTCAAGGGCGGCGGATCGGTTTCGTTCACGGGCGATACGTCCGCTTGGACTGGGGTCGCGGCGAATTTCACTGTGGGTGCGAGTTCCGACGTCGTCTGGCTCGGAAATGCGCGCATCTCCGGCGCTGTACACATTGCTGGCAGTATGAAGTTCGGCGCACCGTCCGACATTTCAGGCTGTGACCTGGACTACGATTTCGGCACTGGAGATTTCGATGCCAATTTTACCAATCTCGGCGGTGAATTGACGGACGCCACCATCAACAACCGCGCCGCAAAATACAGCGACACGTTCAGCGTAAAAGCGAAATCCAGCAGCGCGGCACAGTCCATGTTCGCAGCTGTGCAAGTCAACGAACTAAAGGATGGACAGAAACTTTTTGTTGGGAGAGATGGTACATCTCCAAGCAGAATAGCGATTCAGCGCCGCAGCGCACAGAAGCCCTGGATTCGTCGCGATCACTCAAACAATGGACAGAACGGCTACTGGGGTGATTTTGCAGACAATATACGGCAGAATGGCGTGGCCGCCCAAAATGTGACAACAGATGCTAAAATAGTCTCTGTAGTAGGCACTTGGCTACGTTATTCTCCCGACAATGTCATTTGTGGCAGCGATTCGTCTCTCTACAAGATGACCTGGGGCGAGGTGCTGTTCTACAATCGCGAAGTGACCGAGGCGGAGCGAGTGGGCATCGAAGACTATCTGATGTGGAAGTGGGGCTTTAACAATTCCTATGCGCCGTTGACGGCCCAGAATGCGCTCTCGATGTCTAAGGGAGCGACGCTCGATCTGGGCGGGCTGAACCTGACGGTGAAGAGCTTTACGGGCGCCGGCACGGTGGAGAGCGGCACGCTCACGACGGTGGACGGCATCCTTTACCAGGGCGACGGGAAGCTGACGATACCGGCCGTGAACGGCGCGACCTACGTTGCGTCGAGTTCGCACAACATCCTTGAAATCACGGGCGCGGCCGGCAAGAGCGTGACAATCCGTCTGCCGGCCGGCTGGCACGACCAGAGCTCGGCCAAGAAGAAAGTCATCTACTGCGAGGGAACGCCCCATTTCGTCTGGGACGGCACGGCGGAAGAGCTCTACGACTATGGCGACGGCTGGTGGGGCTTCTATGACGGCAGCGCCGACATCGGCAGCTTCAGCGATACGAACGATTACGACAACGCCGACGAGGAAGAACTGTCGGATGACGAGGAGGGCTTGGCGTTTCCTGGCGCGCACGGCTGGGGCCGCTTCGCGAAAGGTGTGCGCGCATCGTCCTCGCCCTCGATCTACCATGTCACAAGTCTTGCCAACTCGGGTTCCGGCACGCTGCGCGACGCCGTCTCGAAACCGAACCGCATCATCGTATTCGATGTTTCGGGCGTGATCAACATCACCTCGCGCATCACGTTCTCCTCGAACCTGTATATCGCCGGCCAGACGGCGCCCGGCGAAGGCATCACGGTTTATGGCGACGGCTGTTCGTTTTCCGGCGCGAGCAACATCATCTGCCGCTACCTGCGCTGGCGCATGGGACACGGCGGCTCGTCCGGCAAGGACTGCGCCGGCATCGCCAACGGTACGAACATGATCTTCGACCACTGCTCGTTCTCGTGGGGCCTCGACGAGACATTCTCGATCAACCCGGACGGCAAGGGCACGGCGCCGCAGAACATCACGCTGCAGAACTGCATCTTCGGGCAGGGCCTCATGACACACTCGGCGGGCGGCCTCATGCAGGCCGACTACATCACGCTCTACCGCAACCTTTACGTTGACAACTCCACGCGCAACAACAAGGTGAAGGGCATCAACCAGTACGCCAACAACATCGTCTACAACTGGAAGAACGGCTGCTACATCATGGGCGGCGACTCGTCCGGTTCGAGCTACTGCACGATCGAAGGCAATCTCTTCATCAACGGCCCGGTCAGCTCCAGCAGCGACGCGCTCGGCGGCGGCAACAGCGATTTCCACTTCTACGGCAACGACAACTGGCAGGACAAGAATCGCAACGGCAAGCTCGACGGCTCCTGCATCGACGGCTCGCAGACGGGCGGCGGCTCTTATACGACCGACAAGACTTCGCTCGGCGTCGACTTCCCCGACCTGCCGCTCTACGGCGGCAACACGCTCCTCGACAACAACCTGCGCAAGGTCGGCGCGTCGCTCCCGTACCGTGACCAGGCGGACTGCCTGATGATCGAAGAAGTGAACTCTATCGGACGCTCTGGCGGTTTGATCACCTACGAATCTTCGCTCCTGACCGGCGTGCCGACGTCCTGGAGCTGGTGGAAAGGCACGGCCAAGGCGACGGACAGCGACGGCGACGGCTTGCCCGACTGGTGGGAGGACGCGAACGGCACGAACCGTAGCAAGAACGACGCCTTGACGAAGGCTTCGAACGGACGCTACAACATCGAGAACTACATCAACTCCATCACCGTGGACGACCGGCAGTTCTTCCTGCGCGCGCCTGTCGGGCTCTCGGCCGTTTCTGACACGACGACGACCATCAAGCTCATCTGGCACGACTACACCTATGGTGAGCTCGGCTTCTCGGTCGAGGCGGAGATCAACGGCGAATGGAAGGAGGTCGGCCGCACGAAGGCGAATGCGAACAACTGCCAGATCACCGGTCTCACGCCCGGCACGTACTACAACGTCCGCGTCAGGGCCGTCGGCAGCGACGATGGCGTCACGAAGTATTCCGATTACGTCACGCTCCGGGTGAGCACGCGCGCGAACGAGAGCGCTGAAGTGGAGATCGACACGTACGAGCAGGACTACACGCTCGCCGACGGACAGGCCTACTGGGACGCGACGCACCGCTACTGGGTGGAGAACGCGATCTTCCAGAACGGCGGCAAGGTTCTTCTGGATACAGAGGGAACGCAGACGGTCAACATCCAGGCTTGGGTCTATCCCGAATCGATCGTCGTGAACGGCATGGGAGACCTGACTCTGCGCAAGCTCGGCTATCTCGGCAACTGGGAGAGCGACGCGAACACCTCGATCAACAAAGGCAACACTGGTTCGCTCACGCTCGTCGGAGCCGGCAGTTACACCGGAAAGATTGTGAACCACGAGGGAACGATTTATTTTGACACCATCGCCAACGGCGGGTCTGCTTCGTCGCTCGGCGCGTCCACCTCCGATCCGGTGAACTGGGTGTTCGACGGCGGCGCCTACGTCTATACGGGCAGCGCGGCGTCGTCCGACCGCGGCATGCAGTTCCGGCGCACCTCGTCCTTCGGCGTGTCCGGCTCCAGCCTGACGCTGACGGGCGCGATCGACGGACCGGGCGACTTCGTGCTCGATGGCGGTGACGGCATGCTGACGATTCCGGATGCGAATACGTTTTTCGGCAGCAACAAGCGCGGCGCAATCCTCAAGCGCGGCACGCTCTACCTGTCAACCACCGGCAGCACCGGTTCGGCGAGGAACTTCGCCAACGGCAACACTGTTACGAACATCGTCCTTGCCGGCGGCCACATGAAGTTCGCAAGCGCCAACGAGGAATACCAGACCTACAGCGTGCCCATCCAGGTCGAGGAGAACACGGAGTCGGAAATCACGCTCGCCACGCACTGCTACTTCAAGAGCCGGATGAGCGGAACGGGCGATGTGAAGTTCAACATCTCGTACGTCCGCTCCTATATCGACAAGGATTCTAAGATCAACAGCTTCGAGGGCAACATCACCGCCAATGGCACGGCCAGCGGAGCGACCTTCTTCCATGAGGGCTACTGGAACTGCCCGAATACGCGCTTCACCCTCACCGGCACGATCGGCATGGTATCGAAAACGCGCCATGCGACGTGCAGATTGGGCGGACTTTCCGGCGATTCGGGGACGGAACTCATGGGTTCGGATACGAAGTCCGCGGATTCTGGAACGATGTGGATTGTCGGCTCAGTCAATTCGGATGAAACGTTCGCAGGCGTAATCAACGACTGGAACGCCGACCACAAGGCAAAGGGAACAACTTCCATCCAGAAGGTCGGCACCGGCTTGTGGCGACTGACCGGCAACAACACCTATTCGGGCACGACGACCGTCAATGGCGGCGAACTGATTGTCAACGGCACCATCCAGTCCACTGCCGCCGTCACGGTCAACACGAACGGGACGCTGAAGGGCAAGGGCACGATCAACGGTCCGATTGTCGTCAAGAGCGGCGGCATCATGGCGTCTGGCGACGAGGGACTGTATGGCGAATATCTGAAGCCGCAGGGCACGGTGAAGTTCGAGAACGGCAGCCGGTGCGTCGTTCCGCTTTACAGCAAGCAACAGAGCAACATGTTCAGACCGAAGAAAGGCGTCACATGGACGATTAACAGCGGTGTCACGCTTGAACTGAATGTCGGTAATGCAAATATCCAGGCGGGGAACAAGTATCAGGTCTTTGGCGGCGATTACCTGCCCACGTTCAGCGGCAACGGCAAGTTCACCACGATCGAGCCGGCGATACCAGAAAAGGGTTTTGTGTGGAACCTGGACAACCTCTATTCAGGCGGTTATGTGACGGTCGAGAACGACCCGGATTACGTTGCGCCGCCCAGCACGCTTGCCGCCCTCAATTCGCTTGAACATCTATCCTACCGGGAGATGTACAAGTTCCTCGCCAATGGAAAGAAGGCGCTCGCGGTCCCGTCAAACTACGAGTCGGCTCAGCTGCGTTCAGAGGACGTGAACCTCTATCGGTCGATTTTCGACTTTGTCACGTACGGGCCGGACGACAACGGCGAGTACACCATCACGGCCGAATTCAGCAAGTCTGGAGAAGAGACGGTGGCCTCGGCCCTTGACGAGCTCATCGCCCAGCTTGCGCCGCATCTGGGCGAGGCGGCGGCGAATGCCGGCGGCTATGGCGTCCAGTTCTCCAACGATTATGGGGCGAACGTCATCACGACCATTCCCGGCCTGTACTATTCGGTCTTGAGCGGCAGCGACGTCCATTCACTGACGGAAGGGACGCGCGTCCAGTCCGGCAAGTACGGCCGGACGTGGCTGTCGTTCCCTCATTTTGACGGCGGCGGCTTCTATAGGGTGCGGGTCGGCTTCAACCCGGAGTGACACGCGCCGCGTGCGTCAGCGCAGGCGGAAGATCTTGCCGTCGGTCTCGAGCAGGCCGCGCCGGGCGAGCTTGCCGATTTCGGTCGAGAGCGCGGCGCGGTCGACGTTCAGGTAGTCCGCGAGCTGCTGGCGCGTGAAGGGGATCTCGAAGGGCGCGCCGGGCCGCCGGCCCGACTCCTCCGCCTGCATCCGCAGGTAGGCCATCACCTTGTCGGCCGTCGTGCGCTGCGTCAGGCATTCGTCCTTGCGCGCGAGCTGGATGTTGCGCGCGGCGAGGATGCCGAGGAGGCGGCTGAGGATCTCCGCGTGCGTCGCGCCGCACGCGCGGCGGGGCGTGCGCACCCGGTCGCCGTCGAGCAGCACGTACGCGGTCGGCTCGGCGGCGACGATGTTGGCGAAGTAGACCGGCGCGCGCGCGAGGACGAAGGACGTGCCGAAGCATTCGCCCGCCGTCAGGTGCCCGAGGATCTTCTCGCGCCCGCCGAAGCTGTAGCGCACGATGTTGACGGAGCCCGCGAGGAGGATGCCGAAGCGTTTCGCCGGCGCGCCCTCGCGCACGACGATCTCGCCGGCCGCGGCAGTTCTGCCGCGGGCCGCGAAGTAGTCGAGCAGGTCGGCGAGGTCCTTCCGCGGCAGTCCGCGGAAGACGGCGAGGCGCGAAAGGCGGTCGAGGTCTAGTTTCATGGTGTTGGAATTACAACATACTTTTCGTCCGAAGTCAAGTATAATATGCGGCCAATTTTCAACTGAAGGAGGAAGGCAGGAGACATGGCAGACTGTTCGAGCATCCGGAAATTCGCGACCGCGGCGGACTACACGAAGAACTTCATCGTGCAGGGCGAGATCGACAAGTATCTCCCCGGCGGCCGTCATTTCATCGACGAGGGGCTCATCAACCGCCTGATCGCCGAGACGGACGGCAAGGCGCCCGACCCCGCGCGCGTGCGCGAGATCATCGCGAAGAGCGAGACGACGCGCGAAACGCTGCTGCCGGAGGAGACGGCGGTCCTGATGCAGGTGACCGACCCGGACCTCTTCGAGGAGATGCGCGCGGCGGCGGACCGCATCAAGCGCGCGGTCTACGACAACCGCATCGTGATGTTCGCGCCGCTCTACATGTCGAACCTCTGCGTCAACGGCTGCCGGTACTGCGGCTTCCGCGAGGGCAACGCCGCGCAGAAGCGGCGCGTCCTGACGATGGACGAATTGAAGGAGGAGATCGACGTCCTCGCCGGGCGCATCGGCCACAAGCGCCTCATCGCGGTCTACGGCGAGCATCCGACGACGTCGACCGAGTACATCGCCGAGACGATCGAGACGTGCTACAACCGGCAGGTGCCCGCGCCGCGCACGGGCTGCAAGGTGGGGATCCGCCGCGTGAACGTGAACGCGGCGCCGCTGCCCGTCGCGGACCTGAAGGTGCTGCGCTCGGTCGGCATCGGCACCTTCCAGGTCTTCCAGGAGACGTACAACCGCCGGCTGTACGAGCAGATGCACCCCGCGTGGAGCGTGAAGGGCAACTACGACTGGCGCACGACGTGCTTCCACCGCTGCCTGGAGGCGGGCGTGGACGACGTGGGGCTCGGGGTTCTGTACGGCCTCTGCGACTGGCGCTTCGAGCTGCTCGCGACGGTCCTGCACGCGCGCGACCTCGAGCGGTGGTTCAACATCGGGCCGCACACGCTCTCGTTCCCGCGCCTGGAGCCGGCGAGCGGCACGCGCGTGCCGGAGGAGTCGCCGTGGCTGATCGACGACGCGACGTTCGCGCGCATTCTCGTGATCGCGCGCCTCTCCGTGCCGTACACGGGCATGATCGTGACGGCGCGCGAGTCGCCGGCGAGCCGCAACCGCGTCCTCGACCACGGCATGACGCAGCTCGACTGCTCGTCGAACATCGCCATCAAGGGCTACAGCGACTTCGCGGACGAGGCGCACCAGGAGAAGGAGCGCCAGCAGTTCATGCTCGGCGACAACCGCTCGATCGACGAGATGGTGCGCTACCTCGCGTCGCGCGGGATGATCACGAGCTTCTGCACGGCGGGCTACCGCTGCGGGCGCACGGGCGGCTGCATCATGGACGCGCTCAAGACGGGCCGCGAAGGGAAGTTCTGCAAGATCAATGCGATCCTGACGTTCCGCGAGTGGCTGGACGACTTCGCCTCGCCCGAGACGAAGGCGATCGGCGAGGAGATCATCCGGAAGGAGCTCGCGGAAGTGAAGGAGTGGCTGCCGAAGTTCTACCCGACGGTCCTCCGGCAGTACGAGGCGACCTGCCGCGGCGAACGCGACCTCTTCTTCTGACACGCGCCGCCCCCTCTCGCCCCGCCAGCGCATGAAAATGGCCGCCCGTCCCGCGCGGCCGGGGCTCTTCCCTGTGCGGCGAAAATATGATATACTATCAAACACACTTGACAAGGTGCAGTCGGGTGAATTGTAGACTGGAGTGATATGGCCAAGTTGAAAAACGAGCCGAAAAAGGCGAACAAGAAAGCAGCCGCAAAGAAGGCGGCGCCCAAGAAAAAGGCGCCCGCGAAGAAAAAGGCCCCGATCGAGACCGATCTCGACGAGCTGGATGACGAGGCCGCCGGCGTGGAGCCGGATGACGAGCTGCTGGACGCCGACACGCCCCCGGACGAGGAGACGGATCTCGAAGACGCCGACGCGCTGGACGCCGACAAGCTCGCCGCCGAGGTCGAGCGCGGCGAAAGCGAGGCGAGCGCGGCCGCCGAGGATGGCGACATGGGCCTCGCGCCGCTGCCGAGCTTCGACATGGGCGACGACGCCGCGAACGACATCGACATGGTGCTGCCGTCGATGGAGGGTATGTCGATCCTGCGCGAGACGGAGCTCAACGACGTCATCAACGAGGTCAAGCGCCGCAGCGAGGCGAACGGCGGCTACGTCACGTACGAGGAGCTGAACCAGATCCTTCCCCAGAACATCGTCGACGCCATCCAGTCCGACCGCTACCTGAAGATCCTGGAGGCGCTCGGCGTGCAGGTCCTGCGCGAGGAGGACGTGCCGAAGTGGAAGGAGGCGAAGAACCAGAAGTCGACCGACCCGAAGGCGCGCGCGGCGGAGATGATCGAGGATCCCATCCGCATGTACCTGCACCAGATGGGCCAGGTGCAGCTCCTGTCGCGCGACGAGGAGGTGGACATCTGCCAGACGATCGAGACGGCCGAGTCGAAGACGCGCGACATGTTCAACCGTTTCCTCTTCGCGCCGCCGATGTACGCCGGGCTCCTCGACAAGCTCGAAAGCCAGTCCGAGCGCTTCGATCGCATCGTCACCGACAAGTTCGACGAGAAGCGTGACGCGTACATGGAGCTCATTCCCGGCTTCCGCAAGGAGATCAAGGACGTCGAGAAGCGCCTGCGCGACGCGAGCGAGAAGTACCTCGCGACGATCGCGAAGAAGGGCGTCTCGCCCGCCGCGCTACGCGGCGCGGAGAAGACGCTCGCCAACGCGCGTCTGGCGCTCAAGCAGTGCTTCTACGACCTCAGCTTCAAGCAGAAGGTGCTCGAAACGCTCTGCGCCGACGCGGACGAGCGCATCTACCTGCCGTACCGCGCGCTCGTCGCCAAGCAGGCCGCGCTCCTGACGCAGAAGGTGTCGAAGAAGCGCGACAGCGACCTCGCCGCGCTCCGGGAGAAGATGAAGAAGCTGGAAGCCTACTTCGGCATGCCGCCGGAGGAGTTCATGACGACCTTCTCCGAGCTCCGCAAGGTGCTCAAGGCCGGCCAGACGGCGCGCACGAAGATGGTCGAGGCGAACCTCCGCCTCGTCATCTCGATCGTCAAGAAGTACATGAACCGCGGTCTCTCGTTCCTCGACCTCATCCAGGAAGGCAACACCGGCCTCATGAAGGCGGTCGAGAAGTTCGAGTACAAGCGCGGCTACAAGTTCTCGACGTACGCGACGTGGTGGATCCGCCAGGCCGCCACGCGCGCGATCGCCGACCAGGCGCGCACGATCCGCATCCCGGTGCACATGATCGAAACGATCAACCGGCTGATGCGCGTGCAGAAAAAGCTCATCCAGAAGCTCGGGCGCGAGCCGAGCGAGAATGAGCTCGCCGAGGAGATGAACATTCCGCTCGACCAGGTGCGCGCGGTCCGTCGCATGGCCCAGCAGCCCATTTCGCTGCAGTCCAAGGTCGGCGACAACGACGACGCGCACTACGGCGACTTCATCCCCGACTTCTCGAGCGAAAACCCGTTCGAGGTGACGGAAGGCCATCTGCTCAAGGAGCGCCTGCGCGAAATCCTCGAGACGCTGACCGACCGCGAACGTCAGGTCGTCGACTTCCGCTTCGGCCTGACCGACGGCTACTCGCGGACGCTGGAAGAGGTCGGACGCCTCTTCAACGTCACCCGCGAGCGCATTCGCCAGATCGAGGCGAAGGCGCTGCGGAAACTGCGCCATCCGAGCCGCATGAAATCGCTCGGAGACTACCGAAACAGCTGACGGGGCGCAACGCCCCGCGGCACAACACGAAAGGAACACTACACGATGGACTGCACCTCAATCAAGGACCTCTTGACCGGTGAAACAACCCGCTGCGCCGCGCTGACGGTCGCGGCGATCGCGTTCGTACTCGGCGCGCTCGTGACCTGCCTCGTCTGCAAGCTCACGAAATGCCGCGGGACGTGCGCCGCCAAAAACGCCGCCGCCGCGAAGCCCCAGCCGGCGAAGTTCGAGCGCCGCGAGCCGCGCCACGACAAGCCCGAGAAGCGCCATCCCGCTCCGGCGGACGGCTCGATCGAGATCTATGTCGGCAACCTCAGCTACGACCTGACCGACGATCAGCTGCGCAAGGCGTTCGAGGCCTACGGCAAGGTGAACTACGCGCGCATCATCACCAACAAGTTCAACGGCAAGTCGAAGGGCTTCGGCTTCGTCCACATGCCCGACCCCAAGGAGGTCGAGGCGGCACTCGCCGGACTGGACGACAAGGAGCTGATGGGCCGCCGGCTCAAGTGCAACGTCGCCAAGAACGTCGACTGACCGGTGACGGTAGAAAAAAGGGGGGCACATGGCAAAAGCACTGATTCCGCTGGTTGAAGGCTTCGAGGACATCGAGGCCGTCACCGTCATCGACGTCCTCCGGCGCGGCGGCGTCGAGGTCGTCACCGCGTCGCTCACGGACGAGCTCGCGGTCCGCAGCTCGCACGGCATCACGATGACCGCCGACGCGGCGTTCGACGTCGCGGCCGAGGAGGACTTCGATGTCGTCGTGCTGCCGGGCGGGCCCGGCACCGACCGCCTCAAGGTCGAACCGGTCTTCGCGCGTCTGCGGCGCCAGAAGGAAGACGGCAAGCTCATCGCCGCCATCTGCGCGGCGCCGACGGTGCTCGTCGAGGCGGGCGTGCTCGATCCCGAGCAGCATGTCACGTGCTATCCGTCCTGCATCATGGACCTGGACCGTCCGTGCGCGAGCGCGCCGGTCGTGGAGGATGGCGGCGTCATCACCGGCCAGGCGCCCGGTGCGGCGCTCCTCTTTGCGCTTGTCGTCCTGAAGGCGCTCATGGGCGAGGGCGTGGCCCGCAAGGTCGCGCGCGGCCTCGTGACGGATGTCCTTTAGGCGCGCACTGTTCTTCGCCGCGTGCGCGGTGCTGCCGGCCTTCGCCCAGACGGAGGTCGGCTTCCTTTTTGCCTACGATCCCAACCACCCCGAGGAACCGGCGACGCGGCGCATTCTGGAACTCGCGCGCGAAGATCCCGATCTCGTGCCCGTCAAGTGGGGCGGGCTCACACTCCCGGGCGGCGGCGGACGCGCCACGTTCATGCTCGCGCTCGCGGGCGGCACCGCGCCCGACATCTACAAGGCGTGGTTCCATATCCTGCGCCACGACGTGGAGCAGGGGTTCGTCTATCCGCTCGACGAGTGGGTGGGTGTGGCCGAACGCAGTTCGGTCCTCTCCACTGATGCACATTCGGCCGGTTGCCCTGCTGAAAGTTCAGCCGTCTCCACGAACCTGTGGGACCGGGTGCGGATGTTCGACGGCCATGTGTGGGCGCTGCCGACGCCGGGCATCGCCTACTACGGCATCGTCTACCGCAAGGATCTCGTGCGCGCGGCGGGGCTCGATCCGGAAAATCCACCCGCCACATGGAGCGAATTCCGCGACTGGTGCGTGCGCCTGACCGAGCCGGGCCGCCGCGCGTTCGCCATCGAAAACCGCCCGTGGGGTTTCCTGCCGTGGGTGCAGAGCGCGCGCGGCGACGTCATAAGGCGCCGGTCGGGCTTGCGCCGACCTGCTCAAGACGGCGAGGGAGAATGGGAGGCGTGCTTCGATTCGCCGGCGGCGCTCAAGGCGGCCGGATTCCTGCAGGATCTTGTGCGACTCGGCGTCGTGCGCGGCCTGCCGACGCTGACGGTCGCGGACGACATCGGCGAACTTTTCGTCACGGGCGAGATCGTCGCGGTCTTCGGCGGCGAGGATCTCGTCACGCGCCTCACCGAAGTCCTGAACATGCCCGCCGACGACATCGGGCTCATGCCGTTTCCGGCGGCGGACGACGGCGGCGTGCGCGTGCTGCAGGCGCACCGCCACTTCTATGCGATGAGCGAATCGGTCGCCCGCCGGTCGAAGGAGGAGCGCGACAAGGTGTGGACGTGCCTGGCGGCGCTGGCCTCTCCGGAGCTGGCGGATGCGGAGGTGCGGCGCAACGTCGCTGAAGGGCGCGCGCGCTGGTGCAAACCGTCGGACCTCATGCGGCTCGGGTTCACCGAGGAGCTCGCGGCCGTTCCGGCGGGCATCCGCCAGATGTACGCGGATCTCGCGCGCGGCGACATCCAGGCGGTGACCGAGCCGTGGGTCGGGTTCTGGCAGGCGGCGAGCGATCTCATCCAGCGGCGCTTTCTGGGGCTCCTGCTCTCCGACGCGGGGCGCGATCTCGACTGCGCCGCCGCGCTTCGGTCGATCACGGAGGACGCGAACCGCGGCCTCATGTTCGATTCGGACAAGACGCGCATCGAACGCGCCCGCCCGTGGGCGCGCGTGATCCTCGGCGCGCTCGTCGCCTGCGTGCTCGTCGCGGTCGGGCTCTGCCGCATGCACGGCCCGCGCGCGGCGCGTGCCGAGGCGGCCGCGTCCGGCATCGGTCGCGCGCCGCTCAGCCGCGCCCTGATCCCGTGGCTCTTCCTCGCGCCGGCCATCCTCAGCATCCTCGTCTGGAGCTACTATCCGCTCGTGCGCGGCGCGGTGATGGCGTTTCAGGACTACCGCATCGTCGGCGCGTCGTCGTTCGCGGGGCTCGACAACTTCATCCGCGTCGCGACCGATCCGAAGTTCTATCTCGCGTGGCTGCGCACGTTCGAGTACGTCGCGATCACGCTCGCGCTCGGCTTTGTCACGCCGGTCGTGCTGGCGGTGCTCCTCTGCGAGATTCCGCGCGGCAGGATCTTCTTCCGCTTCCTCTACTTCCTGCCGCACCTGACGTCGGCGCTCGTGGTGACGCTCCTCTGGAAGCTCATGTTCGATCCGACCGAGAACGGCATCCTCAACCAGGTGCTCGCCTCCGTCGGCGTCGCGCGCCACGCCTGGCTGCAGGACCCCGCATGGGCGATGGTCTGCTGCATCCTGCCGGGCGTCTGGGCGGGCGCGGGCATCTCGTCGCTCATCTACATCGCCGCGCTCTCGTCGCTGCCGCAGGACTACTACGAGGCGGCGGCGATCGACGGCGCGGGCATCCTCGCGCGTTTCCGCCACGTCACGTTCCCGCAGCTCGCGCCGCTGATGGTGATCAACTTCGTCGGCGCGTTCATCGCCGCGTTCCAGGGGATGGGCGCGATCTTCCTTCTGACGTTCGGCGGGCCGGGCGACGCGACGCAGGTCCTCTCGCTCCAGATCTGGAAGGAGGCGTACAACAACCTGCGCTTCTCGACGGCGACGACGATGGCGTGGTTCCTCGGCATCGCGCTCATCGGCTTCACCTATCTCCAGATCCGCTTCCTCCGGCGCGTCGAGTTCCGCCAGGCGAAGGTCAACTAGGCGCAGTTTTCCATTCCCCCACGAACGGCGGAATTTTTGATATACTATACCAAACCGATGAAGAAGGAAGAGTCAGAGAACCGGCTGCTGATCGACGTCGCGCGGCTCGATCCCGAGGGGGAGGACCTCTCGGGCGAGGTCGATATCGTCGATCTGGACGAGGAATTCGTCAAGCCGTTCGGCGGTGTGCGCTACCGGCTGCACGCCCAGCTCTTCGGCACGGAACTCCTCGTGCGCGGCCGGCTGGAGCAGGATTTCGATCTTGTCTGCAGCCGCTGCGGCAGGGATTTCGACACGACGGTGCACGTCGACGACTTCACGGCGTCGGTGCAGATCGGCGAAAAAGACGAATGCGCCGATTTGACCGCCGACGCGCGAGATAGTATAATACTCGCCCTGCCGACCTACCCGCTCTGCGCGCCGGACTGTCCGGGCATCGAGCAGAAGGTCCAGGAGACGCGCGACGACCGTTGGGGCGCGTTGGACGGATTGAAGGTTTCGAAGTGATTCGAATTGACACGAACAAGAAGAAAGAACAAGGAGAACAGACATGGCCAGTCCTAAGAACCGGGTATCGAAGATGCGCAAGCGCCAGCGGGTTGCCTCGCTGGAGAAGCCGATTTTGGCGTCGGTGTCGACCTGCCCCGCGTGCGGCGCGGCGAAGCGTTCGCACCGTGCGTGCCCGAAGTGCGGCACCTACAAGGGTCGCAAGGTGATCGCCGTCGAGGCGTAAACCCGCGCGGAGCCAAGCGATGACGCGCGTTGCGCTGGATGCGATGGGGGGCGACTACGCCCCCAAGCAGATCGTCGTCGGGGCGGTCGAGGCCGCCTGCGAGATACCCGACGTCAAGATCCTGCTCGTCGGGCAGCTCTCGGCGATCCAGCGGGTGATCGACGGCTTTTCCAAGGACCGTCGCGCACTCGCGCAGCGCGCGATCGAGAAGGGCACGCTGGAGATCGTCCACGCGCCCGACGAGGTGGAGATGTCCGACGAGCCGGTCGAGGCGGTCCGCAAGAAGAAGGACTGCTCGATCAACGTCGCGATGCGGCTCGTCAAGGAGCGGCGCGCCGACGTGTTCGTCTCGGCGGGCAACTCCGGCGCGGTCGCGACGAGCGCCATCCTTACCCTCGGCCGCATCCACGGCGTGAAGCGTCCGGCGATCGCGATGATCCTGCCGACGGCGGCGCCGGGGCGGCCGCTCCTGCTGCTCGATTCGGGGGCGAACATGGATTGCCACCCCGAGTGGCTGGCGCAGTGGGCGATCATGGGCAGCGTCTACGCAAAGACGGTGCTCGGGCGCGAGAAGCCGGCGGTCGGACTCGTGTCGATCGGCACCGAGGAATGCAAGGGCAATTCGCTCGTGCACGAGACGTTCCCGCTCATCAAGGAGATCGGCGATCTCAACTTCGTCGGCAACATCGAGGGCCACGACATCTGCGGCGGCAATCTTGACGTGGCCGTGGCGGACGGGTTCGTCGGCAACGTCATCCTCAAGTCCATCGAATCGGTCGCGCACGCGATCGGCGGCTGGCTGAAGGCGGAGCTGAAGAAGAGCCTCTTCCGCAAGATCTGCGCGCTCCTCCTGAAGGGCGCGTTCAAGGCGCTGAAGCGCCAGATGGATCCCGAGGTCTACGGCGGCGCGCCGCTCCTGGGCGTGCCGGGCGCGGTCATCATCACCCACGGCAACTCGACCCACAAGGCGATTTTCTACGCCGTGCAAGCCGGCGTCGCTGCGGCGACCAACGACGTGTCGGGGCTTATCGAAAAAGCGATCGCCGAACACGCCGAGGGCGCGACGAAGCAGTAATGGCCGATTACAATTTTTCTGCCATCGAGAAGAAGTGGCAGAGGTTCTGGCTCGAACACAAGACGTTCAGGACGGAGGACGGCGGCGACAAGCCGAAGTTCTACTGTCTGGACATGTTCCCGTATCCGTCGGGCGCGGGTCTCCACGTGGGGCACCCCGAGGGCTACACGGCAACGGACATCCTCTGCCGCTACAAGCGGATGAAGGGCTTCAACGTCCTGCACCCGATGGGCTGGGACGCGTTCGGGCTCCCCGCCGAGCAGTATGCGGTCGAGACGGGCACGCACCCCGCGATCACGACGAAGAGGAACGTCGACCGCTTCCGCGAGCAGATCCAGTCGCTCGGCTTTTCCTACGACTGGGACCGCGAGGTCAACACGACCGACCCGAAGTACTACCGGTGGACGCAGTGGATTTTCGAGCAGCTCTACAAGAAGGGGCTCGCCTACGTCGCGGAAGTGCCGGTCAACTGGTGCCCCGCGCTCGGCACGGTGCTCGCGAACGAGGAAGTCATCGACGGCCGGTCGGAGCGCGGCAACCATCCCGTCATCCGCCGCCCGATGCGCCAGTGGATGCTGAAGATCACCGAATACGCCGAGCGGCTTCTGAAGGATCTCGATACGCTCGACTGGCCCGAGGGCGTCAAGGAGATGCAGCGCAACTGGATCGGCAAGTCCACGGGCGCGCTGGTGGACTTTAAGGTGGTGGCCGAACGCAGTTCGGCCCTCTCCACGGGAACGGACGGGGCCTCGGGCGGCACCCCTGCTAGGGCATCTGCTTCGCAGACAGCCTCCGGCTGGGGGATACCCGCACCCCGGCCCATGGAATTGGAAGATACGATTACCGTCTACACCACCCGCTGCGACACGCTCTTCGGCGCGACGTACATGGTCATGAGCCCCGAACATGCGCTCGTGAAGAAGTGGCTGGACGCGGGCGTGCTCAAGAATGCCGATGCGGTGACGGCCTACCAGAAGAAGGCCGCGTCGAAGAGCGACCTGGAGCGCACCGAGCTCAACAAGGAAAAGACCGGCGTCAAGCTGGAAGGCGTCCGGGGCGTCAACCCCGTCAACGGCGAGGCGCTGCCGATCTTCATTTCCGACTACGTGCTCGCGAGCTACGGCACGGGCGCGATCATGGCCGTGCCCGCGCACGACGAGCGCGACTTCGATTTCGCCAAGGTCTTCGGCCTGCCGATCTACCAGGTGGTGGCGCCGGCCGGAAAAGCTAACTCCGAAAAGTCCGATGGCTCCGCTAACGCTGCGCCTTCTGTAAATGCCGGAGCGTTAGCGAAGGCTTCGGATAATTCGGAGTTGATTTCTCGCGTGCCCTACACCGGCTCGGCCGCGTTCACCGATATCGCCACGGGCGTGATGGTCAATTCCGGCTTCCTCAACGGCCTCTCCGTCGAGGCGGCGCGCCCGGCGATGATCAAGTGGCTGGAGGAAAAGGGCGTCGGCCGGGCGAAGACGCAGTACAAGCTGCGCGACTGGCTCTTCTCGCGCCAGCGCTACTGGGGCGAGCCGTTCCCGGTCATCCACTGGGAGGACGGCACGCAGAGCCTCGTCGATGAAAACGACCTGCCGCTGACGCTCCCGGAACTCGCCGACTACAAGCCGACGGGCACGGGCGAGCCGCCGCTCGCGAAGGCGACGGACTGGGTGAACGTGACCGATCCCGCGACGGGCCGCAAGGGCGTGCGCGAGACGAACACGATGCCGCAGTGGGCGGGCTCGTGCTGGTACTACCTGCGCTACATCGACCCGCACAACGACACGGCGTTCGCCGATCCCGAACTTCTGAAGAAGTGGCTGCCCGTCGATCTCTACGTCGGCGGTGCGGAACATGCGGTGCTGCACCTCCTCTATTCGCGCTTCTGGCACAAGGTCCTCTTCGACCTTGGCCTCGTGCCGACGCCCGAGCCGTTCCAGAAGCTCGTCAACCAGGGAATGATCCTCGGCCTCGCGTACAAGACGCCGCGCGGCGTGCTCGTGCCGATGGACAAGATCGTCTGGCGCGACGGCAAGCCGTTCGGCGCGGAGGAGGGCGGCGAGCTCGAGCCGCTCGTCGAATTCCCGGCGAAGATGTCGAAGTCGCTCAAGAACGTCGTCAACCCCGATGACGTCATCCGCGATTTCGGCGCCGATTCGCTGCGCCTCTACGAAATGTTCATGGGCCCGCTTCAGGTCGTAAAGCCCTGGCAGACGAAGGGTGTCGAAGGCGTCCACCGCTTCCTGAAGCGCGCCAACCGTCTCGTCACCGAAACGCCGGTCGTCGACCGCGCGCTGACGAAGGCCGAGGCGAAGTGCCTGAACGCGATGGTCAAGAAGGTCGGCGACGATCTGGAGGCGATGGCGTTCAATACCGGCATCTCCGCGATGATGGTGTTCGTGAATGAGGCTGAAAAACTCGCCACCGCTGGTGAGGGTGCGGGGGAGACTGGTCTTCCCCGTCCGTTCCTTGAGAAATTTGTCTTGTGCCTCTCCCCTTACGCCCCTCATCTGGGCGAGGAGCTGTGGCAGTTCCTCGGGCACGACCGGTCGCTCGCGTACGAGCCGTGGCCGGCCTACGATCCGGCGGCGCTCGTCGAGGACGAGATCGAAATCCCGGTGCAGATCATGGGCAAGCTGCGCGGCCGCGTCAAGGTGCCGGTCGCGGCGACGCCCGCCGAGATGGAGGCCGCGGCGAAGGCGAGTGCCGACGTCGCGAAGTTCCTTGAGGGCAAGACGATCGTCAAGGTCATCGCCGTCCCGAAGCGGATGGTGAATTTCGTCGTGAGGTGACGACCATGGCCCGCATCAAGTTCCTGCACGTGAAGGGCACGTGGCGCGAGGTGGCGGACGCCGCGCGCACGACGATCCGGCTCGACGAGGGCACGAAGGAGCCGAGCGCGCGCTGGAAGAAGCGCATCCTGCTCGCGGAGCATTCGCCCGTGCGCAAGCTCTGCTTCAACTGGAAGTGGGAGGATCTGCCGTACTGGGTGAGCGTCCATTTCGTGCGCCACAAATTCGGCATCGAGCACTTCGTCTCGACCCAGCGCACCGATCGCACGGGCGAGGACCGCACCGCCAAGACGCAGGACGCGCCCGTCGTGCACGAGTGCTTCGCGAACGCGCAGGCGGTGATGTTCATCTCGCGCCGCCGCCTCTGCGGCCAGGCGAGCCCCGAGACGCGCGCGGCGTGGCGCGCCGTCGTCGACGCCATCGCCGAGAAGGAGCCGGAAGTCGCCGCGTGCTGCGTGCCCGAGTGCGTCTATCGCGGCTTCTGCCCCGAGTTCAAACCCTGCGGGTATTGCAGCACGCCCGCGTTCCAACAGGCGCTCGCCGCCTATCGCAGCGTATGAAACGGACACTCCTCTTTCTCCTGACCAACCTCGCGGCGGTGGCGATGCTGTCGATCGTCGCGGCCCTCGTCTGCGCGTTCTGCGGCATCGACCTCTCTCGCGAGCTCGGCGAAGGCGGCTACGAGTCGCTCTTCATCTTTGCCTTCATCTTCGGCATGGCGGGCTCCGTCATCTCACTCTTCCTCTCGAAGCCGATGGTGAAGCTCACGATGCGCTGCAAGACGATCGACGGCAGCGAGGGCGAGGCCGAACGCTGGCTCGTCACGACGGTCGCCGACCTCGCGCGCCGCGCCAACCTCAAGACGCCCGAAGTGGCGATCTATCCCGGCGAGGCCAACGCCTTCGCGACGGGCGCGTTCAAGAACCATGCGCTCGTGGCGGTGTCGACGCGCATTCTGGAGCAGATGTCGCGCGAGGAGCTGCGCGCCGTGCTCGGCCACGAGATGAGCCACGTCGCGAACGGTGACATGGTGACGATGTGCCTGACGCAGGGCGTCATCAACACGTTCGTCATCTTCTTCTCGCACATCCTCGCCTACGTTGTCCAGAACGCGCTTTCCAACGGCAAGGAGCGGCGGCGCGGCGGCGGCTACATGATGTACCACCTCCTGACCTCCGTCTTCCAGATGCTCTTCGGCGTCCTCGCCTCGCTCGTCCTCTTCTGGTACAGCCGCAAGCGCGAATACGCGGCGGACGAGGGCAGCGCCAACCTGCTCGGCTCGCCCGCGCCGATGATCGCCGCGCTGCGCCGGCTCGGCAACCTCCAGCCGGGTGTGCTGCCCGATTCCCTCAAGGCGTTCGGCATCGCGGGCGGCAGGACATCGCTCTTTGCGACGCACCCGTCGCTTGAGGACCGCATCCAGGCGCTCATGAACCTGAAGCCGTCCTACGCCGTTTGACAGTTTGAAAGAAAGGGTTCAGCGGCAATGAAAAAAATCGTCTCTCTGGCCGCGGCGGTTGCGCTCGCGGGCGTGGTGTGGGGGACTGGTGTGGCCGAACACAGTTCGGCCATCTCCACTTCGGCCGTCTCCACTTCGGTCCTCGCCACCGCCATCGAACGCGGCGTGGCGTATCTTCTTTCGCAGCAGGCGGCGGACGGCCACTGGAGCGACCCGCAGATGCCGGCCTTGACGGCGCTGCCCGTGTGGGCGCTCTGCGGGAGCGGAATGGCCGAACGCAGCTCGGCCGTCGCCACGCGAACGGCCATCGCCGCCGGCGTCAGGTTCGTCCTGTCGACGCAGCGCGCGGACGGCGGCTTCTACGTGCCGAAACCGGGGCGCGGCGGCTCGGGCCTCGGCAACTACAACACGTCGGTCTGCCTCTCGTCGCTCTTCGTTTCGGGTCAGGCGCCGACACCGGCGCTCCTCAAGGCGCGCGAATACATCGCCTCCTCCCAGCTGACGGGCGACGATACGCTCGCGGGCGGCTTCGGCTACGACAAGGCGTCGCGCCGCCGCTACGCCGATCTTTCCAACACCGCCTACGCGCTCGACGCGCTGCACCGCACGGCTGCGCTGGAGGAGCTGCGCACGGACGGAAAGAAGGTCGACGTCGACTGGGACAAGGCGCTCGCGTTCGTCGAGCACCTGATGAAGACGGAAGGGCCCGACGCGGGCGGCGCGGCGTACAACGACCGCACGCCGCAGGGCGGCACTGTCACGAACGCGAACGGCACGGTGGCGCTCAGGGCCTACGGTTCGATGACGTACGCGGCGGTCCTCTCGATGTGCCACGCGAACCTCGACCGCGGCGATCCGCGCGTCAGGCAGGCGCTCGCCTACTGCGAGCGGCACTGGTCGGTCGACGAGAATCCCGGCATGGGCAGCCAGGGGCTCTACTATTTCTACGACATCATGGCGCGGGCGCTCGCGGCGAGCGGCGTCCGGGAGGTCGGCGGCCATGACTGGCGCGCGGAACTGGCGGCGAAGGTCCTGTCGCTCCAGCGCGCCGACGGCAGCTGGGCGAACGCGAACAACCGCTTCTGGGAGGCCGATCCCGTCCTCTGCACGTCGTTCGCGCTGCTCGTGCTGGAACTCTGCCGCTAAAAGGAACCTGACGATGGATGCGTTGCTCGAAAGCCTCTTTTCCGTCTGCGAAGAATGCGGCGCGAGCGACATCCACCTGACGACGGGCTTCCCGCCGCGCTTCCGCATCCGCGGCGCGCTCGTCGAGAAGGGCGGCTACCGGCCGTTCGGCACGAAGGAGGTGGACGCGATCGCGATGGAGCTCGGGCTCTTTACGCTGCCGGTCGGCTGCCCCGACGGCACCGAGCGCATCCGCCGGACGCTGATGACCGACGGCGCGCTGGACGGCGCGCTGACGAGCCCGTCGGGCGCGCGCTACCGCTTCAATCTCTACCGCGAGCAGGGACGCCACGCGGTGGCGCTCCGGCGGCTCGACGGCACGTTCCGTTCGCTGGAGGAGCTGGGGCTCCCGGCGCGCCTCGGCGCGTTCTGCGGCGAACGCGACGGCCTCGTCATCGTGACGGGACCGACCGGCAGCGGCAAGTCGACGACGCTCGCGACGCTCCTCGACCGCATCAACCGCAGCCGCGCGGGACACATCATCACCATCGAAGACCCGATCGAGTACGTCCACACGTCGCAGGCGTGCCTCGTCAACCAGCGGCAGGTCGGGCGCGACACGAAGAGCTTCAACGCGGCGCTCACGGAGGCGCTCAGGCAGGATCCCGACGTCATCATGATCGGCGAAATGCGCGACCTCGAAACGGTGCGCACGGCCCTGCGCGCCGCCGAGACGGGCCACCTCGTCTTCGCGACGCTCCACTCCGGCGACGCGCCCGGTGCGATCGAGCGGCTCATCGCGATGTTCCCGCCCGAGGAGCAGTCGTCGGCGCGCCACCAGCTCGCGCTCGCGCTGCGCGGCGTCTTCGCGCAGCACCTGCTGGCGTCGCCCGACGGCACGGCGCGCCATCCCGCGTGCGAACTGCTCGTCAACACGCTCGCCGCCGCGAACCTGATCGCGACGGGGCGCTCGGCGCAGCCCTATTCG
>Ga0256405_10002765_pt1 | contig 38561 bp, 33 predicted proteins | sample RumenRJG_02DNA_FD_189096 | JGI IMG/M metagenome (GOLD analysis project Ga0256405, IMG submission 189096) | Bovine rumen microbial communities from Lethbridge, Alberta, Canada - RJG_02 | ecosystem: Host-associated > Mammals > Digestive system > Stomach > Rumen | place: Canada: Alberta...
TTGCGAAGCGCTTTAAGGCTATATGTGGGGCTTTGCCCCACACCCCACCAAAGGCGCTGCCTCTGGACTCTGCCAAAGGAACACAGTCCCTTTGGAATCCCTTTCATAGGTTAAGTGACTTTTTTGACAGACTAGCGGACTCCTTGCTAAAGGAGTCCGTTTTTATATTGACTTTCTTGTTCTATGTGATATAATATATAAAAAATTAAGGAGCTGATCGATATGATAAGAGAAATAACAAACGATGACTTCGACGGACTTATGCGCCTGTATATGGAACTACACGATAATCCGTTCCCTGAAAAAGACAATAGAGTAATGTTGATATGGAAGCGTATCCTCAACGATCCTGACCACCATATCATAGTCGCAGACGTTGACGGCGTTATTGCCTCTGCTTGCGTCTGCGTAATTATTCCTAACCTTACTCGCGGTCAGCGCCCTTATGCTTTTATCGAAAATGTGGTAACTTCTGAAAATTACCGAAGAAAGGGTCTCGCTGCGGCTTGTCTTAACTATGCACGCGAAATAGCAAAAAAGGAAAACTGCTACAAACTGATGCTGCTAACAGGCTCTAAGGAGCGCGGTACTCTTGAATTTTATAAAAAAGCAGGCTATAACAGTAACGATAAGACTGCTTTTATTCAGTGGATCTGAGGAGGTAAATGCGATGTATTTGAGGAAATTTTTACCGGTTGATGCTCAAACTATACTCAGCTGGATAAGCAATGAACGTGAATTCAGAATGTGGAGCGCTGACCGCTTCAGCGACTATCCTATTACTCCAAGTGATTTGGTCGCTCATTACGATGAGTGCAGCAGTTCGGGAACTTTCTTCCCTTTGACTGCTGTTGATGAAAATGATATTGTGCTCGGTCATCTTATCCTGCGTTATGTTAATGAAAAAAAGAACGAAGTGAGATTCGGTTTCGTTATAGTTGACAATAAGACAAGAAATAGGGGAGTCGGCAGGAATATGCTCAAACTTGCAAAATCGTATGCCTTTGATGTGCTTCATGCTGAGAAGCTGTCACTCGCAGTGTTCGAGAATAATCTTCCTGCACTTAAATGTTACAAAGCAGCAGGTTTTTGTGAACTGAACAAAAGCAACGAAGCCTATATCATTTTTGATGAAAAATGGAATTGTGTTGAAATGAGTATCTCTTCAACGTGATATTTACTTTAATTCATCACTTTCAACGTGCTTATTTAGTAGGATAAGTAAAAAATAACTGTTAAAACAAAAAAATATCTTTTTGCTGTTGACTTTTCTATTACATCGTGATATAATAATATAGTCGTAAGCGACAAGTTAAAATATATCGCGGTGTGGAGCAGCTAGGTAGCTCGTCGGGCTCATAACCCGAAGGTCGTTGGTTCAAATCCAGCCGCCGCAACCAAATTGAAAAGTGCTATGCAATTGTTTTGGGAAATGGCAGTAAAAACCCGCAACTTTTGCATAGCACTTTTCTTATCTATTTTACTCGATTTTTCGAGGTTTGTCAAGGGAAAAACAGAAAAAATTTGGAGCTGTACTGTTGTACGGCTCTTTTTTGTTAACTCGGAAATTTTGATGTTCGCATTAGCTTTAGTTCGTCGGCGAATCCGTCGGCAAGTACATTTTTGCTTGTATTCGTCGGCGGTAAGTCGTCAGGTTCAACCTAAGAATTTCCCGATTTTTTGAGAAATGTACGGAATGCCAAGATTTTTTTGTCGTCGGCAGTAAAGTTTTGGGTGTAGAACCCGAAGGTTTCCTATAGAGTCTGTTTACTTAGGTTAACAAATTGAACCAAAATTACGAAAAATAGACAAAATTGCTTGTTTACCATGGTAAACAATAAATTTGAGAATGAAGAAAGCATACCACATTCACCGCTGACAGGTGGCATTAGTGGTATGCTTTTTCTTTTTTCTGCGAAGAATAGAACTGAATTAGCCTTAATTCTGCCGACGTTATTGCCGACTAGGAAAAAGTCAACAGCATTAGCAGGTTAAAATAATACTATTAGAAGTATTTCCCGTAATCTTGACGAGTGTATGGTTTTGAAGTATAATTAGCATAACAATTGTAGTGGGGGGATATCAATGCCAGATTGGTTAGAAGATGCAGAACACGCTTTAGAGGATGTTCATCGCAGTAAACTAAGCGAAGTAATAACAGAGCTGAGGAATGAGTATTATCTGAATGTTTTGATGGATAATGATGCTTACCATCTTTTTAGGAATACAAGAAAGAATGGATTATTAGACAAAGTTGAAAAGATCCTTGGTTTGCGCTTAGATGAGTTTGAGATCAAGAATGAGCAGGAAAAATCAGATTTGTTAAGCTTGGCTAAATTCCTGTATATTGTAGAGACAAATTGTCCGCTTTTGAAGGTATTATCGAAGCCAAGCATGGCAGATGTTATCATATATGGAGAAAAAAGTGATGTTCTTGACGAAGATACTTTACTTTGTTTAATGGAAAAAATAAAAACAAGAACAACACCTGGGTATGCTGATAGATGTAATAACTGTTATTATGAGATACTTAACGACTGGTGGTATATTAATTCTGAACTTACAAGCTTAATTGTAAAAGCATATTTCCAGATTTACGATCAAGAGAAAAATGATGCTCCGCAGGCGTATACGAAATTAACTCAGGCTGTTAAAGAAAGAATAAAGGACAAAAAAATAAAAGATGGTAATGAATTTGAAAGTATAATAATCGAAGCTTTAAAAACTCTTAGCCGTGAAGAAGTTGAACAGTTTCGTTCATTTGCTTTAAGCAGTTCGGCTGATCGTTTTCATACAAAAGATAAAATTAGTGAGGTGATCGAGTATATTGAGTCAAATTTGGATTATATCGTTCAGAGCATTGATAAAGAATACATAAAGAAGCTACCCTATTATTATGGTGTATTCGATACATTTTACGCCTGTTTTAATAGGTATTATGTTGTGAGAGCGTTTAGCGATATTCCAAATGAGGCAAATGTTGGTATAAGAACATCACCGTATAGTGAACGTTCCTTTTCCCAGAGGGTTGAAAAAACTATGCCTTTTTCAGATTTGAAAATAGTAGAAAAATTGCTGTCAGGAAGAATACCAAAGGAAGATTATAAGCTGGTATATGTGCAGAAAGAAAATATGGATCTTATATATGATGGAGTGCCCATAGAGTTAAGAGACTCAGATATAAGATTTGCTTTGAAGCATCTTAAAACAGTTGCTAATTGGTGGCTGCCTGATATGCTGGATGACGAGAAAATTAATATTTCAGTAGCAATAACAGTTATGCAGGAATTAGCATACCTTTACAAAACAAAACTAAAATATACATATCAATATAATAAGCACGATGATCCTAAGCCTTTTTCAGCAATTATCTCAAAGCCGGAAAAAGCCGATGATATGTTTAAGAGTGTAATGATAGAAAGACTTAATGAACGGTTCTTAGCTAATATGGGCAGTGATGAATGGAAGAGACTTCATAATATGAGTAAAAAAGTATGCGAAATAGTAAATATTCTCATGAGCTACACTAATGTTGATGATGCTCAAATGGCGAGTTATGTATTGAATATGCATTTTAAGAGTATTATTAAAAGCTGTTGTAAAGCTCAATTTAACGTTGATTGGCTTATTGAAGCGATTAATGAAAGGATAACTTGTGGAGTGTTGGTTGAAAAAATAACGGATAATAATTTCCTTAATAGGATTTTTCATGAAAAACAAGAGGATTTACTCAATACAGCTTCTAAAATCGCACGAAATTGGAATGAACATATAGAAACGGGAGATGCTTTTGTTTCAACTATCAATGTAAATGATTCAATTTGTATTGAGATATTTGCTATTCCTAAAAAAGGAACAATAAAAATAAATAAATTATGGTATACAATGGAAACATATGAGTTAAATAAGCTATCACAGCTTGGATTTGGAGCATTGTTTCACGTTTGATGAGAAGCAGCCGATGATATTTCGGCTGCTTTATTTTTTTGCAATTTTTTAGGGCAAAATGCTCCGGAGATTATTGAAAAATACTGTGTTATTATATATTCAGATCTAATTGGGTCTGAGTAACTTGAAAATTGAATATGGAACAAGTTTCAGACTTAATGTTATCAGGTCATGTTAATATTTTTTTGATAAAGGAGTAATTACAATGAAAAATAACACAATTGATACTTCAAAGATATTTGAGGAATACGTTGTAGGCGAGTCTGTCAATGCTGTTAATGGTTACGCAGGAATAATCACTGGTGTCGAAGTCAATAAATCCCTTGTTTCAAATGGAATTGCTTCACAAAATGATTATACAGTAACTATAACAATTCTTGTTGACGTAGAAGACGGAATCAAGCAGTTAAAAAAGAACTACAGACATATTTTCACAAAAGGCAGAAAGGCATTTCAAAATTTCATAACTGCTTTTGGTTTAATCAAGAAAAACGAAAACGGAGAATCTGAGCTTCGCTTAGATTTACTCTTAGGAAGAATATGTGAGATATCCTTTGGAACAGCAAGACTTATAGAAGATATAGCTATACCTGTATTCGATGATGAGGAAACAAAAAAAGAAATAACAGCTATTCTTGTAAAAGAAGCTGATATTTCAAATGATGTTAATGTTCCGGATAAGGTCAAGAACTACAGTATCATTCCTGTAATTGATCCTGTTGGCGGCTTCATCGAAAATACAGTATATACTGCTGTAATTAAAAAAATCGATTGTTTCAAGGATAAGCGTCATCCTGATGATGTTACAATAAGAATATCAGCATATCTGTATAATGGCGGGGTTACTGAAAAATATTGTAAATACTTCAACTGCGTTCATAGTAAGGGAAAAGCAGAGTTTGATAAGTTTTGCCAAAATTTCAACTGCATCAATGAAGTAGGAAAGATTGATGTGAAAAAAATAATTGGTAGACTCTGCGAAGCAGAACTTGCAGTTAAAAAAATAAAGTTTATCACTTCGCTGCTTCCAAAGGAAACACCGAATGCAGCTGTAATGGAGCAGTATGACGATATAATCAGACTTTGTACATTAGAAGACAGAAATGATAGAATAGAGTATAATCAGCTTGATACTGATGCTTTTTTCAAGAGATATGTAGTATATGATACCTCAGACAACTGGAAAAATTATCCAGCTTGCTTAACTGATGCGAAAATCAATAAATCAAAAGATGTTGAAGGCGATTTTAATCTTAGCATAAAGGTAAATGTAATACTTGAAAATGAACTGAAGTCTGCCAATTTAATCTATAATAATGTGCTTACAACAGGAAGACGAGCTTTCCAGGAGTTTGCGGAGGATTTTGAACTCTGGGCTAAGGATAAAGAGGGAATCAAATATCTTGATCTTTCTAAACTTGATAATAAATATTGTGGCGCAAATGTAAATACCGCCACTCAGTTAAGAGGTATTTTTAATGTTACGATCGGCAGTTCAAATAAAGAGAAAAAAGTAATAGATTTCTTTGAAAAGCATATTGAGGATGCACACAAAATAAATATAGCAACCGTTCCTGATGAAGTAATGTATTATCAATATATTCCTGCAATGACATTAGAAGATGAGTTTATGCCTGATGTTGAATACCACGGCTGCATAAGAGATGTAGATTGCATTGAAAATGGTAAAGATATAAACGTAAAAATAGCGGCGTATGTCTTCGACGGAGGCAAAACAAGAGTAATTGCTAAATTCTTCAACAAAATAAATACTACCGGTAAGGGCGAGTTCGATAAGTTCTGTAGAATGTATAATATTGTTGATGATGATGGTAAAATACAGATTGAAAAAATAAAAGGTAGATTTTCTAAGGTTGTACTGTTTGAAAACAGTAAGGGTAATAAGTATATCGATTCATTAGAACCTCTTCCTGTCGAATATGATGTTCACAATAATCAATACAAGATGCTAATAAAAGAATACTTAAATTCTCATAAAACAAAGAAAAAAGATTAACGATTCAAGATCATACCACAAATGCCATAGAGGTATTTGTGGTATGTTTTTCAATATTTTTCTTATAGCACTTAAGAGTCGGTAATAATGATTATAAATTTTAGGGCAAAATGCTCCGGAGATTAATGGAAAATACTATGTTATTATATATTCAGAGCTAATTAGCTCATAGGAACTTGAAAACTGAATAGCCTGGCGGAACTGAAACGATAAGATCCCCGTCAGGATAGTATCTGTTTATTGGATACTTCATAAGAAAAAACTCAAAAAAATTGGAGGAAAAAAATATGATTTTTGATGAAAAAAACTACATTTGTACTGACAAAAAGATTCAAGCAATGATCAATAGTGGAGAGAGACCTGATGTTATCAAGACAACTCAGATGAAGGACAGAGGAATATCGGTTTCTGGTAATAAGTATATGATCGAGGCAAGCACCTTTATTACATATGCTAATACAAGAACTGCATCAAGAGAGAATGATCAGGGAATATGGTTCTATAATTATAAAAATAACCACTATGATCTTCTTAAATATAATGAGTACAAAAAGGTATTATTCACGCTAATAATCGAAGTAGACCCGACATGGTGGAATATAACTATGCAGAATAGTTACCTTGCTTTCTTTTTAAATCAGGTTAGAAGCTTTAGCAGTGAGGGAACAGAAGAAGGAATTCTTCAGTTTAATAATGGAGTCTTTATTTTTGAAGAGCAGCCGGCAAGATTTGTAGAACCATCGCCTGAGTATAATTGTCAATTTCGTATTCCATACGATTACGATGAAAACGCTGATTGTCCAAAATTCAAAGCCTTTCTAAATGATATTTTAAGCGGCGATAATGAAAGAATAAAAGTTGTTCAGGAAATAATGGGTGCTACACTTTATTATTGCAAATGTATGCAGAACCTCATCATCTTTAAAGGAGAAGGTTCAAATGGAAAATCTCTTCTTGCAAGTATAATAAAGTATATGCTTGGTACAGATAATGTATCAAGTGTTTCACTTGATAAGCTTAGCGGAGGTCAATTCTCAAGACAGAATCTTGATAAGAAACTTCTGAATGTATCATCTGAAGTTATTCCTGGAAAAGTATATTCGACAGCTGATCTTAAAGCACTTACCGGTGGAGATTCTGTTGAGATTGAGAAGAAGTACCAGAATTCTTATACAACTGAGATCTATTCCAAATTTATCCTTCTCGCAAACGAGATGATTCAGACTGCGGATTATAGTGATGGCTTTTATCGCAGACTTGTTATAATTCCTTTTAATGAGAAATATGAAAAAACTCTCCCTGGTGAAGAAAAAATCAAAGGCGTAAAGTATCAGAATGTAACACTTGAAGATGATCTAAAGGAAGAACTCCCCGGAATATTTAACTTTGCCTATGAAGGACTCATGCGTCTTGTTGATCAGGACTATCAGTTATCATATTCTTCGGCTTGTGAAAAGGCACTTGAGCATTATAAGAATGAGCATAATGTTGTTAAGGCTTTCTTAAACGAGGCAGTAAATGTGAGCGGCAATAATTCAGATATAGTTCGTTCTTCTGATATTTTTCCAGCGTTTGATGTTTATTGCAGAGATAATCACTATTTTAAACAGTTAAGAAGCACTACAAAGCATATGTTCTTTAAAATGTTTGAGCAAGCTATTGATGACATGAATCTGCCAATATTTAAAAAGAAGCATAGTGACAGCTACTATTACACCGGAATGATTTTAAAGTAATATCTATTCTCCCCTGCCTTTTGTGGCAGGGGGGGATAACTAAAATGATTCCGCTTATACCATTTTTGCATTGGTGGCGTGAGTGGTATGTTTTAATTGAAAATAATTTTTACATAAATAATAGCAGACACAGCTATAAGCTGAATAATTTTAGAATCAAAGGATTCGGAAAGAGGTTTAATATGCAGAAAGATTATAAATATCCTATAAAAAGTCTGAAAAACAAAAATGAGATAGGTAAACTTGGGAGAAGTGACAAGAAACGTTCGGAACTAAAGAGAATTAATTTTCCTGATTTCGATGAATTCAAAGAAAAAGCATATATTGAAGAAAAGCATTTTGACGTTTGTGAAAAAAGACATATAGCGATAATTACAAATATTACCTTTGGAAAGTCAAAAAGCTCTAAATATGAGGATATCGTATATGTTGCATACGAATACTGGGACAGCGAAACTCATAGTTTTATGAATAGCCAAGCAGCATACGATCACATTTATACAAGTGGTAAGCATAGATTTCAAACTTTTTGCAGAGAGTTTGGAGCAATAGATTATAATCTGCTACAACTCGATATTATTCTTGGAGCAATGTGTATGGTTGAATATTATCTGCTTGAAGGTAAAAAACTTCGCAAACTAAGCAGAGATGAGAAAAGAGCATACGATAAAATAATGGATAAATTTAACGATGTAAAACGAAGTGAAGAAATTGTTGATATTCCTGATATTATTGGTGATTATTGGATATGTAACGTTTTTGATCCAAATCAAAAATATCGTGATTATTATTATGGTATCATTACTGATATTAAAGAAAAAATGGGAGCAGAAGAGAAAGAGCATATAGTAACTGTTATGGTGCTTATCGATGGTGAACAGAAGAAATACAAGTTTTACACTAACGGAGAAAGCAATTATAAATATCTGGATCTAAACGATCTTTGTAATGGCTATGTCAATGAAGAATCTATCAAAGAATTAAAGTATACAGGAGTAAAGGTAAAACTATATAAAACCAAGAAAGGCGATAATGTATACATAAATGAAATAATAGCAGAGGATTTTGAGTCAGATAATCAAAAAATTCAAATTGATATGCTTGGAGAATATTGGTTAGAAAATATAGCACTCCCCAAAAAATGAAAAAACACGCCACTCATGCCACTGTGTTAATAGTATCAGTGGCATGAGTGACATAGTATTATTAAAAAAGCAAGCCGTTTCAATTTCAAAATTCAAATATGTATTATAATTCCGATAAGGTTTATTCCAGCCTTATCGGAATTTTTATTTTTGGAGGTAATTGAAATGGAAGAAGAAATCAGAGTATGTGACCATTGCGGTGAAGAGATCGTTGACAACGATTACGAGGTAGTTGACGGGCAAATTCTGTGCCGTGACTGCATTGAGGAGCATTGCACCACCTGCGACCACTGCGGAGAAACGATCTGGGCAAATGATGCAGTACAGGACGATGATACCACACTTTGCGAAACCTGCTATAATGACTATTATCATCGCTGTGAGTGCTGCAACAGAATCATCCACGACAACAACATCAACTGGCGAGGAGATTATCCTTACTGCAACAGCTGTTACGATGACTTCAATGATGAGATCGAGGAGTACAGCTACAAGCCTGATCCTGTGTTCTATGGTGATGGCAACCGCTATCTCGGTGTTGAACTTGAAGTAGACTGCGGTGGTAAAGACGATGATAATGCAAGTAAACTTAAAGAAATAGCAAATTCAATCCATGAGCATATCTACATAAAGAGCGACGGCAGTATTGACGACGGCTTTGAGATCGTGTCGCATCCGATGACGCTTGACTACCATATGAACAATATGGACTGGGAGTCTGTTCTGCATGAAGCAATCAAAATGGGCTATCGTTCTCACCAGACAAGTACCTGCGGTCTTCATATTCACGTTAATAGGAATGCTTTTGGTGACAATCAGGCGGAGCAGGAAGAGGTCATCGGCAAGATACTTTTCCTGATAGAAAAGCACTGGAACGAGGTCTTCTGCTTCTCCCGAAGGAGTCAGTATAACATGAACCGTTGGTCTGCTCGCTACGGATATGAGAAAACAGGAAAGGAAATCTTGAAGAAAGCTAAGTGCAGTGACCATGGCAGGTACAGCGCAGTTAATCTCTGCAACTACAACACAATCGAGTTCCGCCTTTTCAGAGGCACACTAAAATACAATACAATAATAGCCACATTGCAGTTTGTCAATACGATCTGTGATGTGGCTATTTATATGTCCCAAAGTGAATTGGAGGAACTGTCATGGTCGGAATTTGTAAAGAGGATAGAGTATCCTGAGCTGATACAATATCTGAAAGAGCGTCGGTTGTACATCAATGACGAAGTGAACGTAGAGGAGGATATGTGACATGAACAAGGCTGAGTATTACAAGAAGGCTTACCCTGCCGGTACAAGAATAAGACTTATTCACATGGACGATCCTTACTCACCGATACCCGACGGAATGACAGGAACAGTTACATCTGTTGACGATATGGGAACGCTGCACATGAAGTGGGACAACGGCAGAAGTCTCGGTATCTGTCCCGATGCAGATAGCTTTGAGGTTATCGGAAAGGAGGCTGAGTGATATGTGTGCTATATATGGTTTCCTTAACTACGGTAAGAAAATTCCGCACAAAGTCCTTACCAAGTTACTGCGTGAGATTTCAATTGCTGCTGAAGTTCGTGGTACTGACTCAACAGGAATTAGTTATGTTAGGAATGGAGAGATTGTCACTTTTAAAAAGCCTAAACCAGCTCATAAAGTTCACTTGTACTTTCCGAAAGAAACTACCGCTCTTATAGGTCACAATCGTCTGACTACACAGGGAAACGAGAAGTTCAACTACAACAATCATCCATTTGAAGGTATTACAAACAGTCATACTTTTGCTCTTGCTCATAATGGTATCATCTATAACGATAAGGAACTAAAGCACGAAAAGCAGCTTCCTGATACTGAAATCGAGACAGATAGCTACGTTGCAGTACAGTTAATCGAGCAGCAGAATATCATTGACGGAAACAGCATTAAGACTATGGCAGAAACAGTGTATGGCAGCTTTGTTTTTACTATTTTAAGAGATGATAACACCCTTTTTCTCGTCAAGGGAAGTAATCCTATAACACTTCTGCACTTCCCTGAGTATGGACTCTATATTTATGCATCAACTTTGGACATTCTCAAAAATGCTATGAAATCGGCGAGATTTTCAGCGGAATGTGAAAATGTAAAAGTCAACACAGGTGATATAGTCCGTATAGACAGTGACGGAAGAATCTCTGCAATTACATTTGAAGAAGTTGAGCGGCATTACAGCTTCAATAGTTACCGACTTACTGACTGGTATGAGTGGTATGGTTTGGAAAAAACTGACGAGGAATATGAGAACGACTTGCTTATGATCTGCGGCTGTTACGGCGTCGATAGAGAAGATGTTGAATTACTCTTTGAGTTTGGTTACAGCAGTGACGAAGTCGAAGAAATGTTAATGGACCATGACCTGTTTGAACAGGCAATGGACGAGATCAAAACGCTGTATCAGCGTTAATTATTAAGGAGGTAGATATTATGAGAGGTTTTATTGCAGGTATCGTATTCACGCTGATTGTGGAGGGTGCTGCGATAACAGTAATCGTAGGCGATAAGATCAAGGAGGTGCTGTCAGATGAAGAAAACGGTTAAAGTTGTTATAAGGACAGTTGGCGTAATTTTCGATATTATCGATATTATCAGAAAGCGCAAGTAACAGGGTGATAAAATGAGAAAACTGGATTCAATTAATAAGATACAGGAGGAGCTGCCTGACGGAGAATTCAAGACTTATCTTATTGAGAAGTATAACGGAATTATACAGGAATATGGTCTGAATGGTATTAGTGGCATATTTTCAATAATACTTCTCCAGCACGAAGATATAGGCTATATTTCTGACAAATTTTTTGAATTCTGTGAAGAGGTAACATTTGATGATGCTACATGGCTGCATACTGTGTGGGCAGCTTCCGATGGCTACAGTGAGGATATTTATATCCCCTACAGTGAAAGTGCTAAAACTGCTATAGAAGGGAGATGTCTTTGATGTTCGATGGTGACAAGTTCATGACAAGAGGAGTACATGAAAGTATACCAATTGATCTGCAATTATTCATCTGGGAGGCTATCGCAAATATGCCTGCTCCTAAAGACTATTTCCAGGTTTTTGACCTGAAAATCGAAAACGGTATGCAGGTGATACATCACTATTCTGAGCAGCCTGAGTATAACAAGACCTACATTCTTACCGTCGTCGAGCGTCCGATTTCTGCTAAGATTTATGTTATCGATGATTACTTTGAGGATGAGGACAAGCATATCTCTACGATGCTTTTAGCTGAGGAATATTGATGAAAAAATGATTCGGGAACAGTAAATTTTGTTCCCGAATTTTTTTATAATGGCACGCCGAACATTATGTTATAAAAATACAAAAAGGAGGCTATATTATGCCATTTACAGCACATTTAAGAAAAAGAGAATCAAAGTCAGGTATCACTACATATCAGATAGTTGCTGAGGAAGAAGCAGGGTTCTCTACAGGAAAACGCAAGAGGTTTTACAGGACGGTTAAAGGAAGTAAGAAGGAAGCTGAGAAAGCTATGCGTAACTTCATTAATGAGCTTGAAAACCGCACATTTACTAAGGATAGCAAGATCAAGGTTAAAGATTTCATGCATCAGTGGCTTGAACTGTATATTAAAGATCAGCTTTCTCCTACTACTGTTCAGCACTATGTTGTACAGACTGAGAACTATATTATTCCGGTATTTGGTGATATGTATTTACAGCAGGTTAAGAACATTGATGTTCAGAAGTGGATATTCTCTTTACAGAAGAAGTCTCCACTCACTGGTAAACCAATGGCACCTAAAACTATAAAGAATATATTCCTTAATCTGTCGGCAGCTATGAAGAAGGCGGTAATGCTAGAGCTTATACCTAAGAATCCATGCGATAACGTTACTATGCCGAAGCTGGAAAGATTTCGTCCTGATGTATACAGCATAGAAGAAGTTGAGCATATGCTTGACTGCGCTAAAGGTACAAGTATGTATCTGCCGCTTATGATAGAGATATGTATAGGACTGCGCCGTGGAGAGCTGCTTGCTCTGAAATGGAAGCATATCGACTTTGAAAATGGCTATCTCTCTGTTGAAGAGAACCTTGTTACTGTGAATAACGAGAGAATCACGAAAGCGCCAAAGACTCAAAGTGGTAAGAGGTCTATACAGATACCGGCTACACTTCTTACTCTGTTAAGGGATACCAAGACAGAAAGAAAAGCTAATGATAATGACTATATTATATGCCAGAAAGATGGTTCTCCATACAAAAGTGATTCGTTTACCCAAAAGTTCCGTCGTTTCCTTGAAGCTCAGGGTTTAAAACATCTGAGATTCCATGATCTGCGCCACATCAATGCCACAATTATGCTATCTTTAGGTATTTCACCTAAAGTGGCACAGGAACGATTAGGACATTCAAGCTATCAGGTTACGATGGACATTTACAGTCATGTATTGAAAAAAGTTGAAAAGGAAGCTGCTGACAAGCTTGATGAAGCATTATTTGAGAAACCGTCGGTATAAAGAATCTCCCGAATCCTCGTTATTGGGATTCGGGAGTAAAAATTCTCATTAAGTATATTGAAGTTTTGTATTGATTATTTCCCATACTACCGCTGGCGATTCAATACATAGTTTATCAGGTAAAGCTATAACATTAGCTTCAAATTGAGGATTATTTAGCATTGCTGGATAGAGAGATATTTTTTTTGTAATATTATTATGAGAAATACAAGGCTCATTATCGATAATTTTGAGTAAATAATCAGAACCATATATATCAACGATTTTGCTTATAGTTTCTATGCACTCATCATATCGCTTTACTTCCTTTTCGACAGTATCATAGCGTAACCATCTGAGAAGTTCCAAACCACATTTTCTGTCAAGATAATCATGTAATATCTGATTCCAAAAATGTCTTACGCACTTAGGACATGATTTCTCACAATTACAATTACTAAGTCTGGCTTCCATATCATCAAATACTTCGTTAAGCACATTTTTTACTCGGACGGAATATCCTGCTCCACTGGTCAAATTATCATATAAGAATACATCTGCGTATAAACGTCCATTATACCTTCTAATACGATATCCAGATTTTATATCCGTGAATTCAATATCCAAGACTTTGGCAGCAGACAATGCAAATGCCTCTGTAAGAGTTGTTAATGCAGGAATAAGCCAAAAATCCCAATTAATATTATCAATATTAAGCACTGATTTGTCAATTTCGATTTCCATTACAAACATATCTGTTTTGAATGTGTATCCAAGGAAAGTATCAACCCAGTTATGGCTACATTTTTGATCATCTGTTGTTTTATATAGTATTTTGTAAGGTCGCTTTGCCTCTTTACATTTATCCTGTGATATTGTAGGAACAATCGCACCACATTTGCTGCATAGTTTAAACCCTTGACTCATTGGGCCTTTGTTGACTATTGTCATATCTTGTTCATAACGAGGTTCAACTCTAACATTGGGGTAAACCGTTATCATTTTATCTGTAATAGGAAATGATGAATATGAAGGTCTGCTTATCGTCGAATACTTTGAATCATCTCTTGCTTCGGGGATTTCTTCAGCATCGACGGAAGCAAATCCCCAAGGTTTGATCATTGTTTTAGCACTTACATGCTCATTGCACATAGGGCATAGCATTTTTTCAGGCTTATGAATATCGACCCATCCACAGTGCCTTCCGTTACACATATAAACAATCATATGGTGCTCGTTCATTTTTAACCAAGGTTCAGCTTGTTTATAAGCAAATTCTCTTGAATATTTAGTGTAATGATCATATAAAGCTCCTGAAACATAACTCCTTTTATTAACAACAACTATTTTTCCGGGTGAATATTCATTAAGTGCAAGGTCTATGCTTCTCTCAGGACTTTGTACAATTTTTCCATACTTGTCTTCAATCCAGAAATTAACAATATTGCGTGGAAATGAGTAAGTCGGCAGCATACCTTCTTTAAAGAAAACATCCTGAATAGATAGCATATCATCTGAATCAATGTCTTCTTTGTATTTGCGGTATTTAACTGGATTTATTTCCATATCCTTGGCAATTTGAACCAACTTCTTTTCAAATGAATCACAATAAGATTGAAAATCGTATTTCTTATATTCTGGGATCAAAGTCTTTTTATCGTTGTCAGAAAGTGTATTAACGTATTTTCTGGTATATGATATGATTTTATTATAATAAAACCAACTATCTGGATCAATAAAACAGAGAGCTGAAATATCACTTAGACTTTTTTCGTTCATCAAGCAGTACTTTTCTAATATAGTCATATTAAGATGACGATATATAAGAACCGAATTATTTTCATCAATCCATGGAGTTCTTGGCTGCCCTGAGATTATTTCAGCTGGGTGTTCATAGTACCAAGCATCATGCGGACCGTTCTCTGTAAATGTAACAATGCTTGAAAGTGGTGAACCACTTCGTCCGGCTCGACCTGCTCTTTGTTGATAATTCTCTCGCATAGGAGGAACATTTCTGAGCCCGACTGCTATCAATTTACCTATATCGATACCGACTTCCATTGTAGTAGTACAACTAAGAATATCAATTGGTAAAGAATCTGCATCTAAAAGAATGTTGCGGAATCTCATTTCGTATTCTTCTGTTGTTGCCCACATTTTAGCATTCTTTTCTTTGTATGATAACTGGGCAGTATGCTCTTCAGTAACGATATTCTTTATAGGCTGACCATTAAATGCATCTAATATCGGTTTTCGCCAAAAGCTATACTTTTTAAAATCATTTTCTTCTGTTAATACTTCAAGTTTGTCGCTACCACAATGTATGCATCTTTTAAAAAGAGTATAAGAAGCGTTTCCAGAACAGCGAGTACAATGATACCATGGTATATTTTCTCCAGATTTAATGGTCAGATAACTTGAATTAAGATATTTCCTATCATGATTACTATTTGTTTTTGATGAAACAAGAAAGTGATTAAATGTTTCTCTTAATATATCAATTTTATCATCATTCAAACCAATCCCCATCAGAACATCACGCATATAAGTCGAGATATGTATCATTCCGTCTTTTTCAAGTTCAATACCGAAAACTTTTCTTTCATAGGGAATTATGCTTTCTCGTACTTCATCATTTAGCTCTGGGAATATTGCCAGATCATCTACAACAACTTGTTGTATCAATGCATTAAAAATTGAGATTACATCTTGATAGCTGATATTCAGTTGATCTGAAAGAGTATCAATTTCATAGGCTATATTGTCATTAGCATCTGATAAAACTACTTCAGCCAAGCATAAATACTGTAACGAGTTAAAACTATCACTGAATGACTTTAGCATATACTTATAAAACATATCCGGAATAGAGTTGCTATCAACATCTTCAAATCCGTCTTTAAAGTCATAAGGCTTATTCCTTCTATCTCGAATCAAGCAATAACGATCCATTTTTATTTTATGCTCAGATAGTAAATCGCCTTCATTTCCATAGTAAAAATATAGGTTGTATTTCTTTATGTAATACAACAATAGCTTGTATATTAATTCAAACTTTACATAATCAGTACCATAATGTTCTTCAATATACTTAACAGCACAAAAGATGGCTTTTCTGCTTGCGGTAATGTCAGAATTACGTGTAATATCCTTAGCAAGTGTTGCAGCTTTTTGACGGCTATCTGAGAATAAAAGAACTTTCTTTCCACCGTTATTCAATTTATGGTCAATTATAGGCTGACAATCCAATTGTTCTTGTGAGAGGTTGGTAAATGGCTCATTTCCTCTTGTAGCAAAATTTGTTATAGTTGTGTACTGTTTGCCGCAATTAGGACAAGTTGAAAACGAGAAGGCATCATTCATCGGCATTAATACCTTTATGAATTCTGGGTTATTCTCATATGTATCATCATCAAATAGTACACCTGTGTATGAATGGATATATCCGAAATTTGAAGATCTTTTTTTAGCATCCCTTGTTTTGCGTTCTTTTGAAGTGGGGGAGAATATGTCTTTGGGTTCCATACCATCTGGAACGATCCAAAAATGCTTTTCATCAACTTTTTCAGTTACACTTCCAGGTGTTTGCCATAGAATTTTTTTGCTGGAATTTTTGTCGTCTTTAAGAACGAAAGATTTCACAAATAAAGTACCGCAGCGTCTGTCATTAACTAATTCAAACATTCTTGAATGGCAGTGAGGGCAGAAGTAATGCATTTCTTTATCTACAAAACCAAGAGTTATTCCTCCAATTGTTTCTGCTTCAGGACAATTCTTGTTCAAACAAGCGTATATTCCGTCAAATCCCTTGAATAAAAGGTGCAACTTTGAAGATAACAGCACTTGTCCGCTTTGGGACTTTGCTTTTGCACCTAAAGCAAACAATACTTCCGTTGCATTTTCTTTATCATCTTTTGTACCTGAAGTAAATAAAGAGTCAGCAATTTCACTGAAAGCTTTACCTTTGTTACCACAAACCTCAATAAGTTCCAGCATGACAGGAAGACTTGAAAGGCAGCTATAAAGATCAACTTGATAATTATTATCATCTATCGACCACCCATAGCCTTCTGAAAGTTTATGAATCTCCTCCAATATTTCCGGGGCACTTGCATTGATTCTGTTGTAATCAATAGAATTCAGTATTTTTAAATCCTGATCAGATCCCTTAGCATTTCCGGAAATAGACTCATATTCAGCTGTGATTATTTCAAAATTATTCCTATCAATTGCTTGACATGATAAATTGCAGGCAAACTTAATTACTTCATCTTTTTTATCACTTGGCATACTTGCAGTAGTCAGAATAAATCTAATTCTATCTCTGCCAATTTTTAAGTGTGCCATTAGTCTTCTGACGAGAAGAGAAACTTCACCGCCAGATGATCCTTTATACATATGAGCTTCATCAAGTACTATTGTAAGTTTATTATCCTCGGATTCTTCGAGCCATCTCCTTGTATTATTCCATATCGACTGCTCAATAGGACGCATCATCATATATTCAAGCATACAATAGTTTGTAATCAGAATATCTGGACATATTGTTTGCATTTCATATCTTGTAAAAAGCTCTGTATCGCTATCACCGGTAATTTGTTGACCGTTTAGCAGGTTGTCCACAAATCTTTGCATATCCTTTGCAGGAACACGGTTTATTTCTTTTAATGCATTTATTTTTTCCTCTGATGCATCTATAAATTCTTTTGCAAGCATTTTTCCGTATGCTTTGTTTTTCTTAGGATCATCAAATCCTGCATAGGAAGTTCTACCTGTATACATTCCAAAGCGAGGGATTCTTGCTGATGGATTATGTGTATGTATTATCTCAGTAAATTTCTCATTACCAATAACTTCTCGGATTCTACCAAGCTGATCAGATACAAGTGCATTCATTGGGTATAATAACAAAACACGAACTCCGTTCTGTTCCCACGAAGACTTATGTATTGCTTCGTTTATCAACTGAGAATAAATATTCCACAAAAAGCACTCTGTCTTACCTGAACCTGTTCCTGTTGTTACAAGGAGATCTTTCCCATTCTGGAAATGCTCAATAGATTTTATCTGATGAACATACGGAGGATACTTGGGATTGATTAGATTCTTTGCTAATAATTCTTTAAATATTGATTTATGCTCATCGCTTATTTTGGCTGTTTCAAACCCATTTAAGATTGATTTGTATTTTTTTCCGGCTTCAATATATGGCTCCTGAGCGATAGTATCAGGAATACTTAAAATTTCTGTAGCTTTTTGTTCCATAAAAGCATTTTTAGCAAAATATTGAGCCTTTAGATAATCAGAGAGTTTTGTTTTCAAGCTATCATGAAGTTTTCTTATTCCATATTCTTCCATTCTATATCTCCTTTAAACTTATGCCGAGATTAATAAAGATTTGTGATATTTCATTCCATATTTCTAATGGTATTATTTGAATCGTTTTACCGTCATTATTTATTGTTTCCCATGAGGATAATTGTACGATCCTTTCTTCTGAATATGGAAGTATGCAATTCGGTGTTAATTCAACGTGATCTCCTTCAATATGTACTGAAATCCCTGGATAAAAACCTTGCATATTTGCAGACGCATATACTATTCTCATGTATTCTTTCGTGTAATAATACCATTCATTTAATAATGCAATCCTAATATCAGAGCCGTTTTTATTGATTATATACAGTTTTGTATTCTCATAGCTTCCAGTTTTACCAAGATGCAAACCGGTATTTACATCTTTAATCGTTCCATTCCAAAATATTTCTGAAATACCATATCCATTGTTATGATACTTATAAATCATAATATCATCTGGTATAATATTAGTTTTCCACGAAACATTGTCTGTTAACATTTTTAAATAGCTGGAGTGGCTTCTTGGAATATTCCATGCTTCAATGTAAGATCTATCATTTTCATTTGCATCGTCCCATTTACCAATACCTGTAAATATAAGGGTGTCCGTTCTCTTTGCGGCGTTACCTCCAAGTACTAATGACTTAGTGTTAAATCTTAATCTTTGAACGGGAGTTGTTATTATTCGTTCTCCCAACTCAGATATTTCGTAGCAATTCTTCATCTTATCAATTATACTATTAGCAATTTCTTTGCTTCTTAGCTGCAAATAATCTTCGTCGTTTATCTTATTACGCTTATAATCGCATGGAATAACGCTGATTATTCCAAAAATCACTTTAGTAAGCCTTTCAGAGAGATGCAGTCTGCTCACACCGTTAACCAGAGCTTTATCATCGGCAAGAATATTGGATAATGAGTTATCAAGTAACATATTACGAATCCAGCATGAACCGGCTGTATAGATTAGGCGATCATAGTAATCACTATCAAGTTCGTCTTTAAAATGATTGATCATTAAATCTGATATAAGTGTGCTGGTTAATGTAGGATCATTATTCATTCTGGAACACCTTTACCTCTTCATCCGGGAGTATGTATCGTATTTCATTGTCAATAAGAGTCATCACTCCATTATTAAAGCGGCTAACTATATCGTTTTTTATCTGATAGTATACATTGGGAAGTGATGATTTTAAGACTTTCATCTTAAATTGCCTATTTTCATTACTTTTCTTATAATCATTAGAAGATAATACCTTCTCTGCATCTCCAAGATCAAGTTTGTTATAATCAATGCTCTTTATATAATCAGGGCATTGAATAACGGTAACGTGATTAAATAGGCTTAATGGCAAGAGTTTAAAGTCCTCCGTGGATTCACATGACATGAAGATATAAGGAAGACTCATCCCCTTATCTCTGAACTCAACTATATTTCTTCTGTAAGCTCTTAATAATGAGAAAATCAGTCTTTCGTTCATGCTCCCCAAAAGATCTTCGATTAGAATTACACCTGTATCTGTACTTTTACAGATATCTATAATTCCTTCGATATTATTATAATCATTAGGAATAGAAATAATTGAGGGTAACTCACCGCATAAAGAGACACTAACTATTGCTGCCACTTCTCTTGCATTGAATCCACAAAACAAAGGGACCGTGTCGGATTGGAGAATACTTGTTACATATTCAGCCGAGATATTGGTATACCTTTTAAAATTGTCATTCAAGATATCAACAAAAACATCAACTTCATCGCATTTCTCTAAGTTACCAGATAGCTTTCGACCTTTTTCAATATAAAGATTGCTGTCATTTCCAACTGTATCAGTATTTCTGTTTTTTACTTCTTGGATTTGTTGCTTGACTAAAGATATACTATCTTTTAGCTCGGTTACGATTTTATGTTCATCAATTAAACTATTCTTGTTTTGAAGGATCATTTTAGTTAATGAGTTGGCAAGGTTATCAGTATTATGAGATAGACCTGATATCTTAGTATTAATAGGTTCTATATTATCGCTTATTATAGCTTTAACGAAGTCTATATCAATGATTTTTTTCGATAGTTCTGAATACTGATCGGCAGACTTTTTATCAAGGTCAGCAATAACTTCGTTGATCTTGTCATTGCCTTTCTGTTGGTTTAAATAGTCATTAAGCTTATTCTCTATTTCGCTGATTTTCAAAGATAGTTCAGCATTTAATTGCTGACGGCGCATATTCAAAACTTGAATTGCATTTTCTAATTTCTCGACCTCAGCTTTAAGCTCAGTTATTGAATCTTTATTCCCACCTATCATTGAATTTAAGGGGCTGATAGATTCCTCAAGCATAGATTTAGTGCTTGCTGCTATTCGCTCCTCTTCTTCACACTTTGCAAAATAATCATTAATCATGTCTATTTGCTTAGCGGTCGGAGGATAGCCAACGATTTTTAAGAACCATATTATATTTTTCCTTAATAGTTCCTGACAAAGTAAGCTGATAGCAACAATATAATCTTTTCCCTCAGATGAAAAATGTTCCATTGACAACGCTTCGGTGTTTTCTTTGGCAGTTGGCGTAGAATTAAGTACTTTTATCATACTATTTGCAACATTATAAAGAGCAGTTTCACTCTTATCAATTGCTTGACGAAATACACTGCTAATTTTTTCTATGGGCGCATTCTTTTTGTTAGCTATTTGTCTGAATACTAACTCACCTTTGTTAGATGCACTTGTAGCAAGCTTTATCAATTCTTGTTTAGCCGTCTTATCTTCAAATGCCGGTTGTATATAAGTATCTATAAGTAGATCTTTTTCTGTACTGTCAAGTTTCTTGCATTCATCAAAATCAAGATTAAAAACGTCCTTAGAGTTTGATGATAAAAATTCAGTTTCCTTACTTGCTCTGACTTTCATATCATTTCCTCATTTCGTTATAGATATATTTTTGGGCAGCGACGGGTATTAAGCCGGATGATATCCATTTTTTCACTTGTTTTGCAACTATCGGGGAATCATCTTTAATTTGAGTATAAAATTTTTTCACTACCGAATCTGTTTTAGTGGTTATTCCTTTCATTTGCAGTAATGCTGAATAATCGTGTTTGCTGTTTTTTTGAGACTTTACAATATAATACTTTTTCTGACCATAACTTCCAGCATCAAGAATTATAGTCATCCCTAACTGCAATCCTTCAACTTTGTTCGTGTAACAACCAACAACAAATTCTCCTATTTTAACAATCGCTTTTACGGGAATATTTGATTTTATTTTAAAGTCGCAAACGCTTTTCCATTCTATATTTCCATCGGAAATAATTTCATTACTATCATTGGCCAATTCAAAATAATGCTTGAATTGCTCAGCAGATTGTTCGGCTTTTTGATACGCAATATACCATTGGATATTCTCAATTGGTATATTAACTTTTTCACCTTTAATCGTATCATAAACGTCGTAAGCAGTATATATGCATTTCCAGTGTTCAGGATAAATGATACGATAATGATCCTTTGAGTTGATTTTACATAGATAACCCGTGCTGCTGTGATAAGAAAAATACTCATCTTTAGATGATTTCAGGAAGAAAAAAGCGACTTTATCATTGTACACTAATTGATTTCCTAATATGTTACACGGAGGCCACATAGGATATGACATACTCTCTTTTTCGCATAAGATATATTGTCTCTTGCGTATTTCATCTTTTGCCGCCCTTGTAGCAGATATAATTCTCATTATATAGACATAGTATGATTTTGATTGTCCAAAGTTGTTGTGGTATAATGAAATACTTCCTTGTCTTGTATATTCAATTCCCGGAACTTTCCCTATATTCTGGTTGCCAGAGATTATATAGTATTTATGACCTACGAAAACATGATTATTGTGGCTGATTCTATATCCACCATTTGCATTGCACTGAAAAATGCTTTGTTCTAACTTGTTTAATCCCATGATTCCGCAAAGCCATTTTTGTTTGATCTCAGGATTTGTTTTCCGATTATCAGCAATCGATACATTTATCCATTTTGTATTAATATTATCCAGTCTGTGATAGATAATACCAGATCTATTTGTTACGTTGTACAATTGTCTATCAACCTTGATTTTTGCACCTTTTAAAAGTTCGAGTGATTGCAAGGACAATTGAGGAAATATAGCGTCAATATAAAATCTACTTTCATTTTTATGCAGATAAACAGGAACTCCACCATTCTTAATATATAACCTTGAAACATCATCTATCACTTTATCTGCTTCTTTGTATTCAGGACAAGTTTTTTCTAAAGGAGTTCTATCATGTTTTGGAGGATGAGCAAAACAATGAGCATTTTTATCGCCCTTTCTTAGCGATAAATTTTCCTCTCCGCAATAAGGACATATATAGATAAGACCTTTTTCATATGTGTCTTTTGCTGATACTCTTTCACCGGTTGCTTTAATAATTGCGTACTCCAAGAAATCACCGCCTTCATAAGCAGATTTTTGAATCATCAAATCGTTAAGATTATATAATATTATATCACAAACTCACCGAAAATTCAATACTATTCACTAAATAAATTTAAACTTTCAATATTAATTCCTCGCTTCTTGGCATAAGTTGATCCGTAGCAATTATTACATGAACCTATTACAAGAAGCAGATCGGAGTTATCAATCATATGCTCATCTGCAAGTTCATAGCAGTTATCAGTGTATTGGTGTGAAATGATATCTACATTATCAGATTCAGCATGAATTTTGAAAAATCGATCACGATGCTCCTCAACCCAATTAGTAGACTGTTCCTCATAGGGCATAGCGATATTAAGCTCCATATCGTTGTACATAGCAAGCGCAGATATTATTTCTCCGCACCATAGCGGTACACCGTACTCACAGTTTATCCAGAAACTATCGTATCCCTTACAATAAAGCTCCCATATTTTTTCACGGAGTTTTGCCTTTATTTCGGGATATGGCAGTTCGTTTTCATTTTTACAGGCAATATTCAGCTCGTCGCCTGTTGATATTATTGTACAAGTCATTATTTTACCTCCACAGACTATATATAGTCTACAACAATTATACCACGTCACTTGTCAAAAGTCTATATATAGACTACATAATCTTTAAATTTAGCCTATACTTGTATTAAGACCATATATAGACGGAGGACTTATGATTACAAGAGAGGCTGTAGCTGCACGTATAATTGAGCTATGCAAAGAAAAAGACATTACAATCAATGGAATCGCCAATTTATCAGCTATTCCACCTTCAACAGTAAAGAATATAATATATGGAGTTAGCAAAAATCCTGGGATTGTAACAATAAAAATGATTTGTGATGGCTTTGATATCACTCTACCGGAATTCTTTGATTCTGAAATCTTTTACAACTTGGAGCAGGAAATCAAATAATAATACCACAAATGCCATTAGAACAGGTGGCATTTGTGGTATATTTTTTACATTTAAAGCTTGAAAATTACGCATAGGTATACTATAATAAAAGTATACGATAGAGGTGAGATGAAATGTTACAGTGCAGAACGCTTACAAGAGCAGAAATAATCGATACATATAATGTACATATGAAGAGCGATTTTCCTGAAGATGAGTTAAAACCTCTTGCAATGATACTTAAATCGTTGGATAGGGAGCAGTATATCTGTTATGGTGTATTCAGTGATGACGTTTTATGTGGATATGCTTATTTTGCAATTATAGCTGATAACAATAAGAAATACTATCTCCTTGATTATTTTGCTACTGTAAGAGAGATGAGAGGGAAAGGAATCGGTTCTGCATTTTTGATCATTCTTTATGAGCATATGACGGATGTTGAAATGGTTATATGTGAAACTGAAAATCCAAAGAGAACTATTGGTGATGAATTTGACATCAGAAACCGGCGTATCGGATTCTATCTTAGGAATAAGTATATTGATACAGGTGTAACTGTCTCAATTTTCGGAGTGGATTATATTCTGCTGGAACTTGATCTCGGTAATAAGCATACGAAAGACGGGATCAGGGTATATTATTCTAAGCTGTACAGGAGTTTTCTTCCGGAGAAGCTATACAATAAGTTTGTGAAAATATGATAGTTTATGATGAAATCATACCACTTATGCCACTGATGGTGTAAGTGGTATGAAAATCGTTTTATAATCGTTAGAATGCAAACGATTTATCTGTATCACAAATAAAGAAGAATGAAAAATTTAGCAATATCTCAAAAGGTATTGCTTTTTTTATTCAATTGTGGTATAATAACGATACAAACGATAATAACGATTTGAGGTGCGGATATGGAGTTTGTGGAAAGTTATACTGTTGAACTTAAAAGAGAACTGAATCAGGATTTTAAGAAAGAAATAATAGCGCTTGCTAATTCTGACGGCGGTGAGATATTTGTCGGAGTAGATAAGGACGGCACACCTGTTGGTATTACTGATACTGAGGCAACAATGGAAAGAATAGGCAATATGATACGTGACGGTATCAGACCTGATCTTACAGCGTATACGTCTATAGAGACAGTATCTGTAAATGAGGTATCCATTATTCGTGTTGCGGTAATGAGAGGAATAAAAAGACCTTATCATCTTACTGATAAGGGCTTGAAGCCTACAGGAGTTTTTGTAAGGCATGGTGTATCATCTGTTCCTGCATCTGAGGAGTTGATAAGGCAAATGCTTCGTGACAGCGATTGTTTAGCATTTGATAAGTCAAGATGCGTAAATCAGGAGCTTACGTTTGAATATGCTGAAAATTATTTTGCTGAATCAGGTATTAAGTTTGAAGAAAACAATAAGAGAACTCTTGGACTTATTGATACTGACGGTTACTATACAAATGCTGCATTGCTTCTTTCGGATCAATGTGAGCATAGCATCAAGTGTGCCGTATATGAAGGAATAGGTAAAACAGAATTTAAGGCTCGTCAGGAATTCACTGGTTCTATTCTGAAACAGATGAACGATGCTTATGAGTATATCAATGTGTACAACAATCAGAATTCTACATTCGACAAGCTGAAAAGGGTAGAGCATTATGATTATCCATTATATGCAGTCCGTGAGGCACTGCTAAATTCAGTAGTTCACCGTGATTACGACTATAGCGGAAGTATACTTGTAAATATCTATGACAATCGTATTGAATTTGTTTCAATAGGCGGACTTGTAAAGGGGATAACAGTTAAGGATATTATGGGCGGAGTTTCTCAGCCGAGAAACACTGTGATTGCTAATGTCTTCTACAGATTAAAGTTGATCGAGAGCTATGGTACAGGGATCATGCGTATTATTGAAGCATATAACGGATGTGCAATGCAGCCGTCTTTTGTGCCTGCACCTGCCTCTTTTGTTACAACTTTGCCTAATACTCACTACTATGCTGATTCAGAATTATCCGATGCTGAAAAGGTAATGAGCTTGTTTGAAACAAAAAATGAGATAACACGTAAAGATGTTGAGGCTGTTCTGAACTGTTCTAAGTTTGCGGCTATAGGCGTTATCAATGAGCTTTTGGCTGAGGGGAAGATCGCTAAGATCGGTGCAGCGAGGGCTGTTAGGTATAGGCGCAGCTAATAGAATTAGAGGAGAGTAGCAATGAAACAGGTATTGCAATATTTATGGATTGAAAAGTATAAATGCATAGAAAAACAGGGATTTAATTTTACAAGAAGTTCTAAAATTAAGTTCGATTTTGACACAGGAAAGCTGTCTATAGAAAAAAATAAAAACTATTGCGAGAATTTCTTTGGGGATAATATTGAACTATCTTGTATTGTTGGACAAAATGGCGTAGGTAAAACTACTTTATTAAGGGCAATTAAAGAGATTTTTTCACTTGATTATGGTACACCTGAATATAACTGTGTAGCAATATTCTATGATGGTTCAAAATATGAAGGTTGGTATAAACTTAATGACTGTAAAATAGATTGTGATGAGACTCAATTAGAATTACATCCCTTAAAAGGAAAAAAGTTGCTGAATGGTCAACTGGTTACAGAATATAAGAAAGTGGACTATTTGTATTATTCTGAACAATTTGTACAGAATCTTTATTCAATGCTCTACGGAGAAGATGAATTATCAACTTCTCATTTATTATTTGACGAAGGATATGGTGAAACTGGAGATCATATAAGTCGTTTTTTCTTAAAAGAATTTGAGAAACAAATGAATTTAATTATTGATTATGGTGAAAAGCTTGAAAAATTTAAAATCAAGTATCCACCTTTTGTTAAAGCGACGCTTATCCGTGATAGAAGGATATTTGAAGATTTTATTAAACAATACGATAGTTTAGGGTTTACTGCAACTTTAAATGATATATATAAGAATTTATTTCCTGAAATGCATCTTACAGCTTATAAGAATATTGATAGATTCAAAGATAAATTGGCTGAGGCTATTTTCTTGAACATTGTCTATACATTTAGACATACAGTAAATGGTTTGACTAAAGATCAATTTAAATCATTATTAAGCATAATGCATAAGTATAATAACTTAAAAACAGGTTGGAAATTCTTAAGATCATTTTTGAAAGATAAGTATTTTGAAAATAAACAAATTCAAATTTTATATTTGGAAGAATATATTTTATTTATGGATTATATTGATCATATTCAAGTATCTCCAAATGAAAACGCTCTTTTGGGTTTTGAGTTTGATAATTATTTTATAATACCTACTATTAAGAATTATAATAATAATCAAGTAGATTTTGTAAATGATATAAAAGAATTTTTTGAGAAATATATTATTACTGCTGAATTTAACAGTTATATTAATTTTTCATGGGAATTATCTTCAGGAGAAACGTCATTACTGAATATTTTTTCAAGGTTATATAGTTCTAAGTGTCGAAAGGAGAGTAAAAATGAAGCTGCAGTATTTCTTCTTGATGAAATAGATGTAACATTGCATCCGGAATGGCAGAGAACAATCATAAATGAATTGCTACAGTTTATAAAGTATGCTTTTAAGGATAAGTATGTTCAAGTAATAATGACAACACATTCTCCGATAATGCTTTCTGATATTCCAAAACAAAATGTGTTGTTTCTGAAGAAATCAGATGATGGCGTAGTAGAATACGATGGGTGTGATACGTTTGCTTCAAATATTTTTCAGCTTTTCAGAGAGGGATTTTTTATCGGAGATACGGGTATAGGTGTTTATGCTGAGCAAAAGCTGAAAGAAATAGTTGATCATATACATAATAATGACATTGATGATAACGAACTTAGAAAACTCATTAATTCTGTCGGTGATACATTTCTTAGAAACAAACTGAATGAGGAGTATCTTATTTATCATTCACATGAAAATGATACGGAAGAAAAACAATCAGAAAGAATAATAGTATTGGAAAATCAATTGATTAAAGCAAATGTTCGATTAAATGAAACAAACATTAAACATCGTGATGATTTGTTGGAACTGCAAAAGATCTTGAATCATAATAATGAATCTGACAAATATCCAGAAAGGAATAATGCGGAAAGATCGGAAATAAATCCGGAAGAAGCACAAGCAATTATAAAGGAACTCAATTCATATATATCCGCTCTTTTAGCAGAAAAAGTCGAAAATGATAAAAATAAAAACTGATTTTGACAGAACTGATTTTAAAAATGTCGCTCATGATAATCCTACACCACTTTACACATATTATGATTCGATGTTTACGGTATTCATAAGCAAATATAAAGATAATTTGTTAAATCAAAATGTTACTATTACTAATGATGATTTTGAATTTCAATTTCTTCCCGATACTTTAAAAAAATCTCAAACAAATGAACCATATACAATATCGTTCAAGGTTCTGGTAACGGGAACTCGTGACGAAGTAATGGCAGTTGACGGAATAAAGTTATATATGGATATTTGTTGCTTGAATTATTGCTGTCGCTATATCACAGAAAGCATTTATTCTTTTTTTAAAAAATTATACTGTATTTTCCCCAAAGATATTATTTATAAAGGGAATAGCGAAAATAAGAGAGAATACACAATAAACATAAATGGAGTGAAAAAAACAATTACTACCAAATTTGTGAAAAAGCATACTGTAACAAACAAGAAAGCTATTGTGGAATACATAAAAGATAGGTTTTCGGAATGCATTAATCTAAATGGAGTTAATGATCTTAAGCAAATAAAAAGTGAAGTTAATAAGCTTTTTTCTGATACTTGTTCGTTGTTAGATACAAATATTATAAAAGAAAATAATAATCTGAAATTTATTAATTATGAAGATATGGACGGAAAGCTCAGACATCAATTGATAGATTCACTTGGTATCAAAACCTGTCCGTATTGTAATCGTCAGTATATTACGTCATACGTCAAAGAAGATAATAATAATACAACAGCTGATTTGGATCATTATTATCAAAAATCATTGTTTCCGCTTTTTGCTTTATCCTCATTTAATTTTATCCCTTCATGCCATGTTTGTAATTCTTTGATGAAAGGTGATAAATACGTTGAAACACTGTATCCTTATGAAGATTCTGCCGAGGAAGATATCCGCTTTGACATTGTGCTGAAGAACGGACAGAAAAAGAAGAATATAGTTGATATATGGCTTGGAAAAGGAAAGGATTCTTTTCCTGAAATTAAAAAGATAAGCGAACTGAACGTAATTAATCTTATAAAAGCCAAGGATGATGCTAAAAAGACAAAAGGTGATAGGTACAGAGAAAAACTGATAGATAATGAAATTGAACTGTTTCGATTGAATGAAATATACAAGAATCATCTAGATCAGGCAGTAAATGTACTGCTCATTATGAGAATTTATCTTGAAGAAAATTTCTATACTCAAAATATTAACAAGATTTGTGAAAAAATCGATATTACCTCCGTAAAGAATGGTTCATCAATCACGAAAGAAGAGATACGAAGTTTCCTTCTTGGAATGATAACAGACGGTCAGGGTGAGATGGATAAACCACTTGCAAAGTTAATAAGCGATATTTATAATAGCGAGGCAGATAATATTTCTTCAAATTCTGATGTCGCAATAAATAGCAGTGAGGAAGCAAAATTGAAATTCAACATAAAGAAGACTTTGGAATTTATGAAAGGGATTAAATTATCAGACGATGAACTGACTCGATTTATAGCTGAAAAGTTTGATGTTTCAATCGAAATTGTAGAAGAGATTAAATCTACTATTTAAAGATAGTTTATAATTATTTCTACTTCATATATTTTACGGCTTTTAATTGAATATAATAATAAGTGGCTTGAAAAAGAAAACTATCTTAATGATGCTGGCAAATAGGTTAACAAAGCTACAATCAAGTTGACTTTTTGCTCCCATGTGCTATAATAGTAATATAAGTATCGAGATTTAATTTCTGATGTGTTTTTTCTTTGTATTAATATGTCAGGCTGATAAAACAGCACTTATTAATGGAGGTTAAAAACTATGGATAAGAAAAAACAAATTGAGGAAACATTAAATTTTGTAGATGTAATGATCGAGAATGCTGATAAGGGAGTATCAGGTTTCTGGACAGATGACTTTGAAGGTTGTGGTAATCCAGATATCTATCCTGAGTTTGCAAAAGGGTTGAGATTGCATGGATATTACATAAAAAAGGAGCATTATCATTGCCCTTGGGAAAAGACTATCCTGTTCGGTGGGAAGCTTAGTTGTAGTGGGTGTTATTATGAATGTGCGATAAGGGAAGCAAAGTACCTGTCCCCGGAAATGATAAGGAACACACTGAAACGCTTTAAAAAGAATCTTATTTCCGGTAAGTATGATTATGAGAACAAAGAAGAACTAAAACCTCTTATTGCTGAGAGTGAAATCAAATACATAGAGAAACAGAAGATAGCAGAGAAAAGAAGGATAGAATTAGAGAAAAAGGAAGAGGAAAAGAGATTAAATCAAGCAGCATCATCTTGGCTGAGCAAATACCTGAAGTATTATAATGAAGATAAAGAATTTGTAAAAAATGCAATTGTGCATAATTATCGTCAAGATACAGTTTTTGACTGTGGACATGGTGTCATATATTTTTCACCTGATGACATGAAAGCAGTTGAAGGAACTGAGAATATGTCTTATGACGAATTTCTTCATATTCAATTTCAGAATCATAGCAAAAGAAAATCATTTCTTAGTTGTTATCTTAATATCCCAACAGAATTTAAAGGCTATATCGAAAAGATAAACGATAAGTTTATTTGTTTTAAAAGAATTTTTGTCACAGGAATGTACATAGATGATTGCTCTTTTTTTGATGGAAAAGAAGATCATGTATGGATCTCGAAAGAAGGCTTTGAAAACTATCAAGCTGGAGATAGTGTTTGTTTTGAAGCTGATGTTTACAGATATATCAAAAAAGGTAATGGTAAATTGTTAGAATACGGATTGCGGAATCCTACAAATGTTAAGAAAATAGACTCATACAAGTTACCAACTGATAAAGAACTCGCTGTCCAGAATGTTGATTATATTATCTGTGAAGCCTGTTATCTTAATGAGCAATGCAATGGAATGAGACTGAGTTTTTGTATGAGGCCGCAAAAAGAAATAGCCGAATTAAGAAAGAAACTATGTGATGCTATAATTTCAAATCTTGATGATGAAAAAGAAATATAAGCAAAAAACCACCTAAGCTATTAATAGCTTAGGTGGTAAAATAAAGCAATATCTGATTAAATATATTGTATTATGATTTTTGAGATATCAATATCACATCATAGTTCAAATTCTATGTGTTCTGTCCTTTGTAGAATCGGAAGATGTTTGGTGTTTTATTGGACTGAGATGATATTGACAATTATCAATACATAGGATGCTACTTGAATTTGTTTTGAATTAGAGGAGAAGTCTTTATGATACTCAGATTATTTATGACTACTGTTAAGGAATATAAAAGGTTTACAGATGAATTACCTGTTAACCACGAAGTAGTAGTTAATGACGTATTAACAAATAAAGATTATGTATATGAGAATGTACGGTTAATGTTATTACGTAAGTATTTCCAGAAAAGTAATACAGGCGGAGATGTTTGTATTCCAAACGTCATTGCACAAGCAAAATTGGACAATCCGAGGGACGAGATTGAACTTGATGATTTGTTAAATGATTATAAATCATCTTGTGAACCAGCTTTGAAGCACATTTTATCAGATGGAACTGAAAGAACGTTGCTTGATTCAATAAATGATATAATATATGGATTATACTTACACGGAGATAAAGACAAGATTGAGCGCCTTTGTATAGATGATGAAAACATAAGAAACTATTGTATTGTTTTATTTGTTAAAGAAATAGAAAGAGTACTTTTTAAATTATATGGTATACTGGATAAGAATGGAGTTAAAGCTATAGAACACGAATCGCATATATCTGCTCCGGTTCTTTCTTTTAATTCGGATACAGATAATAATGAGCATATAACTGGATCTCCCTATTGGAGTAATTTAAAAGGTAAAGAATTAGATGAAACAAATATTGTAGAATATTATAGACAATTCTTAAATAATGGAGATTCAACCGATGTATTAGTTTGGGTAACTGCATATGCTTTTACAAGATTATTGGCAGATGATACGTCATCAATTAATAGTCTAAGAGAAATGGTTTGTAAATCTTCTATGATTAGTTGGGTGGACTTTTCAAAAGCGAGAGAAGCTTGGAAAGAAATTGATTCACCTGGATTTAGTTCAAAAGTAAGGTATAACGATAATAAAGATGAAGCCTACGTACATATATTCCCAAATGTTATAGAAGGCTTTGCAGTAGAATCAAAATATTTAGTGCCAAATGTTTACAAAATTGTACTTAGAAAAGAAAAGTCAACGTCAGAATGGAAAGTTTTTTCATTTGTCGGAGAATTATTAAAGTAAAAGTCATTATATAAAAATTCTTGGAGAAAATAATATGAGTTTCATTTATGCAGAAAAAAATCCTATAGATAAGAACTGTACAGAGTATAGTCTTAACATCCTGAGTGATACTAAGACTACTTTGACAGGTGCAGTTTTAGCTAATTGGAGTGAAAGACAAAGAAAAGCGATTGAAGATTATGGATTTATAAAAAGTGTCATCATCGGTCCAACTTGTTGCATTTCCTTTGCTGGAAATGATACGTCATATGCTCAAAAATTGTTAAAGTGGATTTTTGAAAAAAGAATCGTTAGCGATGAAGAAATGTTGGAAAAAGCAATGCAATTGCATATGGGAACTCATAAAGATGACATAGAGTTTATAATTTGTTCTTCTGATACTGGTAAACCAGTTATGTCATGTATTAAAGAAAGAAAGTTATTAAGAGATGTTTCATCTGCTTGGATAGGTTCACCTGCTGCATATGATATGATGAAAACAATAAAATTGAAACAAAATGAAAAAGAAATACAACTTCAAGATACATGTTTAGAATTATTTAGGAAAGCGGTAGAGGAGTGCAAGGACGATAGTGTAGGTGGGTTTATCATACAATGTACTTATAACGGAAAACAATTTCTTTATCCGGAAAGACTAGAATCCTATGTTTCAAAACCTCAAATAGTTCGACCTGGAGAATGTGTGAAGCTAGTTGATATAGCTGAGAACGGTGGATATACAGTGCATTTTAGAGAGTCAACGCAAGATGTAATTATGGATTTTGAACAGATAGATACGTCCATAATATATACATCCAGATACAGATATACAGAAGACATTGATAATCCATATACAAAGCATTTGATGCTTCCGTTTAAGTTCTGTACTTCTAAAGGATTATTCATATAGTATTAGCATAAGCCTCTTCAAAAAACATACCACTAACACCACTGCTAACAGAGCAGGTTTTCAGTGAAGAAACCTTCCAAAAGAGTGCTCGTCGGCTATCACGTCGTCACCACGTCGGCAAATGATACATTAGAGTGACAGTTTTCCTCGATATATCGCCGCTTTTGAAGTGTGGAAATAGCTGCTCATAACCCGAAGGTCGTTGGTTCAAATCCAGCCGCCGCAACCAAATTGAAAAGTGCTATGCAATTGTTTTGGGAAATGGCAGTAAAAACCCGCAACTTTTGCATAGCACTTTTCATATCCATTGTACTCGATTTTTCGAGGTTTGTCAAGGGAAAAACAGAAAAAATTTGGAGTTGTACTGTTGTGCAGCTCATTTTTGTCCATTCGGAAATTTCGAGGTTCGCATTAGCTTTAGTTCGTCGGCGAATCCGTCGGCAAGTACATTTTTGCCTGTGTTCGTCGGCGGTAAGTCGTCAGGTCCAACCTAAGAATTTCCCGATTTTTTGAGGAATGTACGGAATTCCAAGATTTTTTTGTCGTCGGCAGTAAAGTTTTGGGCGCAGAACCCGAAGGTTTCCTATGGGGTTTGTTTACTTAGGTTAACAACATGAATCAAAATTACGAAATATAGACAAAATCGCTTGTTTACCATGGTAAACAAAAATATTTGAGAATGAAGAAAGCATACCACATTCACCGCTAACAAGTGGCATAAGTGGTATGCTTTTTTCTTTTTCTCTGCGAAAAATAGATGTGTGGAATGATCCATTCTGCCGACGATATTGCCGACAGTAATAGATAAAAACGTCTGAAAGATGATTTCCAGTTCTTTGAGGAGATATTACATACAGAACATTAAAAATATAATCAATCTCTTACTTTTTTTATTATTTCTAGTTGTTCTGGTGTTAGCGGATATCTTGAATATATCCATTCTCTTGCGAATTTAGCTATGTATGTTTGAACTGAGACTATTTGTTCTGTACTGAGCTTAAAAAAAGAAGATGCTTTTATCGCTTCAACATTATCTGTTGAAAATAAGAATAGTACAAGTTTTGAGGTAAGTGGAATTATAACAGCTTTAGGTCTATTATATAATTCATCTTTACTTGGCTCTGTTTTAATAACAGGTCTATCTGATGTAAAAATCACATCGTTATCCGCTATTCCAATTTGAAAAGACATTCCACTTATGTCTGCAACAGCTGTTCTTATAATCGTGTTTTTATCCCATTCGTCGTCAACTCCAAAAGGAAGTAGGTTCATAATAGTGAAGTTTCTTGCTTCGACATTGCTCATACTTGGATTAGTGTCTTGGAGAAATTTTATACCTGTATTTATTGTTTGTGGATCACGATACATTAGTGAGGCTATAAAAATATTCAGATAACTCTTGTCCTCTTCTGATAGAATATAAGAACAGGCCAAGCAATTTTCATTTTGTGACTTTTCCTTAATGGACTCTATAACCCTAATTGTTTCTGTTTCAATTCTTTGAAATATTTTTTCTATTCTGTTTTGAGCGATGATTGATCCATCTGCTCCAAATATTTCATATAAATTCTTTTTCACGCAGATATTCTTTATATTTACTTGACCTGGAATCTGTATCATTGAATTCATATTAAACTCATAAATGAAAGCTTTTTCTTTTTTCCCTTTTTTCTTAACCTCTGAAAACCCTTTTAAATACATTCTTGGGATAAAATGTTGGTCTTCAGTTGGTTTATTTCCATTAGACATAGTATTCCTCCTTTTGAGTATAGTTATTTCTCGTCTTTTTATTCTACCAACATTAAAAGAAAGAACATATTTTATTACAAAGCAATTCGATTTAATGAATAAAAATATATACCACAAATGCCACCTATTCTAATGGCATTTGTGGTATTATTTGTATAGCTTCTTATTATCAGTGCGCTCTAAGATATAGTCTACAGAAACCTCATGGAAATCAGCAAGCTTTATTAGAATTTCTGTTGGAATATCCAGCTTTCCACGTTCATAATCGCTGTAAACACGCTGACTGCAGTGAAGTATCTCTGCCAACTGTGTTTGGGTCATATCACTATCTTCACGCAGATCACGAATTCTTCTGTACATAAAACAATCACCAGGTATATTATACCTTAGTGTATTATCCACTATTGACTTTTAGCGGAAAATCCACTAAAATATTATAAAAAGGATACTTTGAAGGTGATTTTATGACTTGTACAATAATATCAACAGGCGAAGAACTTAATCTTGTCTGTAAAAATGAAAATGAGCCGTCATATCCCGAAATAAAAGCAAAGCTCCGTGAAAAAATATGGGAGCTTTATTGTAAGGGATACGACAGCTTCTGGATAAACTGTGAGTATGGAGTACCTCTGTGGTGCGGGGAGATAATAACAGCGCTGGCTATGTACAATGATGTTGAGCTGAACATAGCTATGCCTTATGAAGAGCAATCTACAAATTGGGTTGAGGAGCATCGTGAAAGGTTCTTCAGGATTCATGCCGAACACTAACCTGTATCGGCTTCAGACCTCTGCCCGATGAAACAGCTCACCAGATCAGCCATAAATTTCAACTGTATAAATGATTGGAGGAATACAAAAATGAAAAAAATGACATCAGCACAAGCTGCAAAAGAACTGAAAAGACTTAATGAACTGCATACCGCCCTGCTTGATAAAGAGCAGAAGTCCTCGGTGTTCACAGCTGCTATTCAGGAAGATATAGAAATGGCACGTCCGGAATACTCATATAGCGAAATGCAGGCAGAGCTTCAGAGTATTGAAAAACAGATTATCAGTCTGAAGCACAGTATCAACCAGTTCAATCTGTCCTATGTAATCCCGGGATTTGATATGACTATTGATCAGATGCTTGTATATATCCCGCAGCTGACAGCAAGAAAGAAGAAGCTTGAAAGAATGGCGGCTTGTCTGCCGAAAGAAAGAGTAAACAGCAGTTTTGCCCATTCTTCTAACTTCATTGAATATATCCACAGCAACTATGATGTAGCTGTTGCAAAAAAAGACCTTGATGAGGCCGCAGCACTTCTTGCTGAAGCGCAAATGGCACTTGATCTGGCAAATACAACAGTGGAATTTGATGTAGAGATATAAATGTTTTCCGAGATCAGGCAGTTTTCAGATAACAGCGGAGTGAGGTTTATTGTAAAACACTCTATTATCTTAGTTTTTTATCAAATGTTATCTGTTATATGTCAACGTTCACTTTCTGACTGTTGAAAGACACAGCCGATTAATGCAAATAAGTCCTGCCTGATCTGAAAACCTTGTGTCAGGAGCGTTCAACCGCTTCTTACACTGAGCAGAGGAGGTTCGGTTTCAGTCTGCTTATATATAAATAAAGCTTATAAAATGACAAAACTCCCTGTGTTTCGACACGGGGAGCGATTTATAACATTTGTATTATTTTTTGTGAAAAATACTTGCATAAAATATATTTATGTGGTATAATATATAAAACGATATTTTAGGAGTTGATAGAATGCTTATCTCTTTAAAGGTAAATAACTGCTTTATTTATAACACAGAAACAGAGTTTACTATGCGCTCTGATATGAGAAACAAGCATTTTCCAAGCAATGTAGTCTCGATAAACTCAACTAATGTATTGAAATCTGCAATAATTATGGGACCGAATAATGTCGGAAAGACTAACTTTATTAAATGCATTAATGCCGTAAGGGGGATTATGCTTAATGAAGGCACGGTAATGGCCACCAATATTTTTACAGATAATACAGTCAGCGAGTTTGCAATTACTTTTTGTGATAATGAGTATGAATACTGCTTTGAACTAAAGTATGATTTCCCAAAGAATGACTATATTTATGAGAAGTTTTCAAAGATAACATACGATGTCCATAAGAATAGAAAGGAAACCGTAATACTGCTCAGAGATACTAAAAACAAGGAGTATGTATGCAATACGTTTCATGAAGAAGAGAAGCAGGCTGTAATATCGGCAATGAAAGTTACAGCAAAAAATAATATACTTATTTATCTTCTTGATACGTCGCAGTTTTCTGTGCTTACTGAAATAAAGGATATCATCACTTCATTTGCAAAGAAGATAGATATTGTTGATATGAATAATATACCTATGAAAAAGACTATTGAAATGCTTAAAATGTCTGACAAAAAGACAAAGAGGATAGTTAATTTCATTCTTAATGCTGATCTTTATCTTGAGAACTACCAATTCCTTAATGATGATGAGTTTAAAAAAAGTATGATGGGAAAGTTTGCTTCTTTTTCAGAATCAAATCCTCAGGAAAAGGTTTTACAAAGCTCAAGTTCATTTATGGATCAATTGCATTTGTTTTCGACATATAAGGGACTAACTGTTCCAAGTATTGTATTTGATTCTACAGGAACTAAAAAGATAGCCTGCCTTGCAAGTTATGTGATAGAAGCACTTGAAAGCGGACATATCCTTGTGGTAGACGAACTTGATAACAGCCTGCATTTTAAGCTCGTAAGAGCTATAATAGCTATGTTTAATAACGAGCTCAATACAAAGGCGCAGCTTATATGCACTGTTCATGATGTTACGTTGCTTGACTGTCAGAAGCTGTTCAGAAAAGAGCAAATATGGTTTGCACATAAGGATATGGATAATGCGTATTTATATTCATTATCCGAGTTTACTGCTGAAAAGGACGGAGTAAGAGATACAAGCGATCTTATTGAGAAATATAAGCGCGGCGTGTTCGGTGCTCTTCCTGAGCCAGACTTGTTTGAGTCTTTGCTGGAGGTGCAGAATAATGGCTAAGCCTCCGATTAGTTATAGGCATCGTGTTTGTGTTATTTGTGAAGGGCTTGAGGACACTGAATACTTTAACAGGCTTTTGCAACTTAACGTATGGTGTACAGACATTTATGACTTCTATCCGATCAACGCCAAAAGTGCTTCAAATATTTTGGAATTGTCAAGAAATGTGCAGTCAGAGAATACCCAAAATCTTGGATAGGCAGGAGTCAGGCGGCGTGATAAGCCAATCCAGTTGAAGTTCTTAGTGCCACAGGTGGGAGACCGCCTGCATTG
>Ga0256405_10002766_pt1 | contig 38552 bp, 35 predicted proteins | sample RumenRJG_02DNA_FD_189096 | JGI IMG/M metagenome (GOLD analysis project Ga0256405, IMG submission 189096) | Bovine rumen microbial communities from Lethbridge, Alberta, Canada - RJG_02 | ecosystem: Host-associated > Mammals > Digestive system > Stomach > Rumen | place: Canada: Alberta...
GCGGGGTTCCACCTCTTCCCATTCCGAACAGAGAAGTTAAGCCCGCTTACGCCGATGGTACTGCAATGCAATGCGGGAGAGTAGGTAGCCGCCTTCTTTTAAGGTAAGGGTCTTTGTTGCAAATGCAGCAGAGATCCTTTTTTTTGTAATCTACAAATGTACCAATCCATTCTCCTTTTAATCTTTTTCCCAGTGTTTGTTGGCTTATCGGATATTATTCATTACTTTTGCAGAATAAAAAATAGTTCCAATGTTACAGCAATTTGAAGAAAGTTTTCGTAAGGATTTGGTGAATTACTTGCAACCTAAAAATGTTGTTGGTGATCCTGTTGAGAGTACACCCGATCTGGAACAACTTTGGCCCTCTTTAGCACAAGCATATTTAAAGGACGCAGTATCCCAGTTCAATGGTTATCCCACTGTTGCATTGGGCTGGTGCATGTTTTTGGGAATGGCCGTTGCTCATTATTGGGATTTGGATTGGGAGATCTACGGCAAAGTAGAGAATCTCTATGCCTACCTTCTTAAGCAGACGGATTTTGACCACATGGATGATTACATCTTTGAATCTGTTCTCAATCTATCTGACGCTTCTCATCGGCAAATAGAATCACTTGTTGGGGAATGTGCTGCCCGTTGCTATCATCGCATGTTGCATCTTGGATTAGAAGCTGGATCTCAAGATGCCTATTATTGCTTTGTCGCTGCATTGCATGTTCTTTATCAAATGGGGGTTGCTCTCGAATTGAGAAGATTGGGCTATAAAATGCATAAAATGGGTTAATTTGTACCAATCGACCATCCTTTATATTGCTTCAAAGTTCTTTTGGTTAATATTTTGTAAACAATTCCGCTAATTTCTTGTAACTAAGTTAATAATAATCAAGAAATTAGCAATATACTTGCACAAATCAATTATTTTGTGTAATTTTGTATCGATAAATATAAGGATAACAAGACGTCGGTTGTTACGGCGTGTTATTCGCTAAGGTATCTAACGGAGCTGAGACAGATGGATAACTTTTTCTCATAATCTATTGTCGTGAGCGACTTTATTTTCTCATTCGCTCAGGTTCCATAAATAGTTTGTTATGGAGAGAATAAAGAGAATTGTATTTGTAATTTTATTGTCATGTGTGATGTTTCCTTTGTCTGCATTTTGCGAAGAGGCAGATGGTAGCCAAGCATGTGATTTTGACTGGACCCCTGTGATGGAAGCTATCATAGAAGTAGAGAGTGGCGGAAACTCTCGTGCCGTGAGTGGTAATTCAGCAGGAGTCATGCAGATTACTCCGGTTTTGGTAGAACAATGCAATATCATTATGAAGCGTAGAAAAATCAAGAAACGATATCGTTTGTCCGACCGCTTCAGTGTTGCTAAGTCCAAGGAAATGTTTCTGCTCATCCAGTCTTATTTTAATCCCACAAACAACGTTGAGAAGGCCATCCGTATGTGGAATGGTGGTTTGCATTACAACTTAAAGCGAACGCAACGTTATTTCGAGCGGGTTATGAGCAAGTTGAATTAAAGATTTTCCTATATCCGGCTATCGTGTTTGTTGCATGTAGCCGGATTTATTTTGCTTCATCTGCAATTCGGGTAGTTTTTCCCTTAATTGTCGTAGTTAGCTTTTCTTTTTTTTTTCTTAATTTTGTATGTTGTATAGTAATTGTACACCATAATAAGAAAAGCTTCAGCCCTTACATTTTCATTCAATAAAATGGCATGAATTTTGTAGCGGTTAATATAAGAGCATATTTTTAAAAAAGTAAATAATAAACAAAAAGGAAGATTATTCATCATGGAATTAATATCAAACCAATCTTTTGGAGGCGAGCGCCCTCTTTTTGGTATTCACGACGTGCATTTGCAGAATATTACCATCACCGATGGTGAGTCTGGAATCAAATGCTGTCACGACTTGGAATGCGACAGCTCCAAGTTTTATGGAAAATATCCCTGGTGGCATGTAGACCGTTCGCTCATCACCAACTGTTATTTTGCTCCTGCCAGTCGCTCCGCCATTTGGTACAGCAACGACATGGTGATGCGTCATTGCACCATAGATGGTCCGAAGTTTTTTCGGGAGATGCGCAATCTTGAACTTGAGGATGTCCATATCACGGATGCCGATGAGACATTTTGGCGCGTTGACGGTTTAAGGCTGAAGGATGTGAAGCTTCACAATGGCACCTATCCCTTTATGTTCTCCAAGAATATTTATGTAGACGGACTGGAAAGTGATGCCAAATATGTTTTTCAGTATTGCGAGAACGTGGAGATACATCATGCGCGGATCACTACGAAAGACTCTTTCTGGGAGTGCAACAACGTAACCGTATACGACTCAGAGCTCGATGGCGAATATCTTGCCTGGCATTCGAGCAACATCCGTCTTGTGCGTTGTCATATCAGCGGTGAACAGCCGTTGTGCTATACCAAGGGGCTTGTGCTGGAAGACTGTACTTTCGATCCTGCCTGCGATAGGATCTTTGAGGATTCTTTTGTGGAAGCCGATATTCGAGGCGCTATCACCGAGATCAAGAATCCGTTGGGTGGTCATATTGTAGCCGACGGTATCGGACGCATTACCTATGACGAATTTGCCAAGAGCCACGACTGTAAGATAGAAACCCGTCAACAAAAATCATTATGAAATACAATTTCGATTCTATCAATAATCGCGTCGGTACCAATAGTGTGAAATGGGATATCCATCCCGATGTCATTCCTTTGTGGGTGGCCGACATGGACTTTCAAGTTTTGCCAGAGCTGAAGGAAGCCTTGAGCAAGAGAGTGGATGAAGGTATCTTTGGCTATACTCTGGTGCCAGAAAGCTATTATGAAGCTATCATCAATTGGTTTGACCGCCGTCACCACTGGCATATCGACCGCTCTTGGATTCTCTACACTTCGGGGGTGATTCCAGCTATGGCGGCAGCCTTGAAAGCCTTTACCTTACCCGGCGAGAAGGTGCTCATTCAGACACCAGTCTACAACTGCTTCTTCTCAAGCATTGCCAATTGTGGCTGTGAGCCTGTCGAGAATGAACTGGTCCGTGAGGGTAACACCTATCGCATCGACTTTGCTGATTTTGAAAATAAGTGTGCCGATCCCAAGACCACGGTTTTTCTGCTCTGTAATCCCCATAATCCTGCTGGCAGAGTGTGGACTAAGGAAGAATTGGAACGCATGAACGAAATTTGTATGCGCCATGATGTAAAGGTCATTTCAGATGAAATCCATTGCGAGCTGATCATGCCAGGCTATACCTTCGTGCCGTTTGCATCGGTTTCAGAAGCGTGTGCCGACAATTCCGTGATCCTCAATTCTCCCACGAAGAACTTCAATATTGCGGGTTTGCAGATTGCTAACATCATCTGTAAGAATCGCCAGTGGTTGCGCCGTATTGACCGTGCTGTCAATATCAATGAGACGTGCGACGTGAATCCTTTTGGCGTCATCGCTTTGCAGGAGGCTTACAATAAGGGTGCAGAGTGGATCGATGAACTCAATACCTACCTCTACGACAACTACAAGGCCTTGAAGGACTTTTTCCATGAGGAGCTGCCAAAATTGGAAGTGCTGAAGTTGGAGGGAACCTATCTGGTTTGGGTAGACATCACCGCCTTGGAATTTACGTCTGACGAAGTGGCAGACAAACTGCTCAAGGAAGCCAAAGTGTGGGTCAACAGTGGGACGATGTACGGCCGAAAAGCTGGGCAGGGGTATCTGCGTATCAACATAGCCACCCCACGGGCCACCCTCATGGAAGGCTTGAAGCGTATGGGCCGGCTGCTGAGTCAGTATCTTGTGGAAGAGGGAGAATTTGGCTGTAAAGCCTGAATTTTAAAAAGTTGGGGATAGAAGTTAGAATTTTCGCGATATAACCATTCATCAGACATCTAACTTCTATCCCCCCTCATTTAGTGGTCTAAGAAATCTATTGCTTCGTGGTGTACATGTGTACTTGTTTATCGGTGATGATCGAGCCATCTCCTTTTTTGCTGGGCTGGCGGTGTATCTTGTAAAGATCTAAGTGTTTCCTCCAGTTTGCAGCATTCTTGTCGCGGGGGGCCATCACCTGCAAAGTGTCCGGTTCGCCACCATTGACCGTGAGCACCACATACCATCTGCCTGATTTCCAGGATCCCGTCTGACTCCATGATTTGTCTCCATTGGTCAGTTGGTACATGCCACCTTTTTGCAGATAGAGTGTCCCACCATTGAATTTGTCGTTGAGGACAAAATATCTCATTGGGTAGAAGCCAACGACGGAATCAATTTTCCACGTTCCGGTTGCTATCTCGTCGTTGAAATCGTAAGCATTAGGATCAGGATCGTCCGTGCTGCACGAAATGAATACCGAAACCAACATCACTGCTGGAAGCATCAGCAGGAAAAAGAATTTGTTTTTTTTCATATCTCTCTAATTTATTCTGTATTATAATGAATCATTTCACCCAATATTGCCTGTTGGGTGGAAAAACTTTATGCAAAGATAGTTTTTTTCGAGATGATCACAAAAATTTTTTGCGATTATCCATCGTGGCCTGCAAAAGCCTGCCCACCGGCTCCCCTATGCCATCCAGCGGGTTTCCATGTGCCATCCATCGGGCCCCCATATGCCATCTATCGGGTTTCCATGTGCCATCCATCGGGCTCTCATATGCCATCCAGCGGGTATCCATTTAGGAGCCCGAGCCAACGTTTGCTTTTTCTGCAACCGGAATATCTTTCTTTTTGAATCACTTAAGCTAAGGAATCAACAGACTAAGAAGCTGGTCTTGGGTATGGTCGTTGATATGAGACCAGATTTATAAGGTAGAAGAAAAAAACTGCATTTTGTTTGGTATATTCCATTAATTTCCTTAAATTTGCGCAAAAACCTATACATTACTTCCTTTCATGATATTCACTCACTAATACAGATGAGAATGGGTGGACTTTTAGAACAATTGCGCAGCGAACATGTGCTTGACGCTTCCGGCTTCAAGTCTTTGCTGTTGTGCGATGACAAAGCCCTCATAGATGATCTCCACAGGAGTGCCAGAGAGGTTACCGATCAAGTCTTCGGTAGGAAAATCTTTCTGCGCGGGCTGATGGAGATCAGCAATCACTGTAGAAACAATTGCCGCTACTGCGGGCTGAGACGCGACAATCACGAAATCCATCGCTATCGTCTCACCACAGAAGAGATCATGGACAGTGCACAGAAAGCCTTCGGTTTAGGTTTCAGAACCTTCGTGTTGCAGGGTGGAGAAGATCCTGCTGAAGATGATGCCTGGGTGGAAGCTACCGTTGGACAACTGAGGAAGCGCTTCCCGACGTGCGCCATCACGTTGTCGCTCGGCGAGAAAAGCCGTGAGAGCTATCTGAGGTTTAAAAGGGCTGGAGCCGACCGCTATCTTCTGCGCCATGAGACCCACAATGAGGGCCACTACCGGTTGCTTCATCCCAAGGAGATGAGTCTTGCCCACCGGCTGCAATGTCTTGAATGGCTGCGCCAGTTAGGTTTTCAGACAGGTTGCGGAATGATGGTGGGAAGCCCTGGACAAACGGTCGACAATTTAGTGGAGGACCTTCAGTATATCCACGACTCACGTCCCGCCATGGTGGGGATGGGACCTTTCATTCCTCACCACGCCACGCCCTTCGCCCATGAGACGGCAGGCAGTGTGGAGTTGACGCTTCGTCTCATCTCTATTGTCAGGCTGATGCTGCCCAAAGTGTTGTTGCCCGCCACCACTGCTTTGGGCTCCATGATGCCGGGAGGACGGATGGCTGGATTGAGGGCCGGGGCCAACGTGCTGATGCCCAACGTCTCGCCCGTCAGCGCACGGAGAGCCTATGAACTTTATGAGCACAAGGATCCTGGTGCCATAGATACCATCGAGGATTGGAAGAGATTGGAAACGAACCTGAGACTCGCTGGCTTTGAAATCGGTATTGGCAGGGGAGACGGGCTTATTCATTCATAATTCATCATTCCCAATACATCAATTCTTCATACATCATTCTCATATGATACATCATTTGCAATTTATCATTCTCGAATTCAAAATTCCCGATTCTTGAATACACCAGACCTGGTTTTCGGATTCAAGACACCTATCTCCGAGTCTTCACTCAGAGATTTATGGTCGCTCATTTTGGAAGACATACAAATCATACAGGCAACTGCCATATCTGCCGACAGGGACGTGAATCCCAACTCATTATAGAATAACTAAAAACAACAAAAAACCATGTACAAGATTGACTCTCCTCACGCCACCGAATTTATAGATGACGCCGAAATCAAGGCTACGCTGGAATATGCCGAGGCCAACAAAAACAATATTGAACTTGTCGATTCACTGATCACCAAAGCTTCTTTCTGTAAGGGATTGAGCCACCGGGAGGCGGCTGTGCTCCTGCTCTGCCACGATCCACAGGCGAGAGAGCGCATCCACAACCTGGCACGCGAGGTGAAGAAGCGTTTCTATGGTAATCGCATCGTGCTTTTCGCACCGCTCTATCTTTCCAACTATTGTGTGAATGGCTGTGTCTACTGCCCCTATCATGCCAAAAACACACAGTTGCCGCGCAAGAAGCTCACACAGGACGAAGTGCGCAGCGAGACCATAGCCCTTCAAGACTTGGGCCATAAGAGATTGGCTTTGGAGTCGGGCGAACATCCTGTCGAGACGCCCATCGAGTACATTCTCGAGTGTATCCACACCATCTATACCACTCACCATAAGCATGGTTCTATCCGACGGGTCAACGTGAACATCGCGGCCACGACAGTCGAAAACTATAAAAAGCTGAAGGATGCCGGCATCGGCACATACATCCTCTTCCAAGAGACCTATCACAAAGAGAACTATGAGCGTCTACATCCCACGGGTCCCAAGAGCGACTATGCCTGGCACACCGAAGCCATGGATCGTGCCCAGACGGCAGGCATCGACGATGTGGGCTGTGGCGTCCTCTTCGGTCTGTCGCCCTACGCTTACGACTTTGTTGGGATGCTGATGCATGCCGAGCACCTTGAGGCCTGCTTCGGTGTTGGACCTCACACAATCAGTGTGCCTCGTATACGTCCTGCCGACGACATCGATCCGCGCGCCTTCCCCAATGCCGTTGCCGACGAGGATTTCCTGCATATCATAGCCTGCATCCGGTTGGCCGTGCCTTACACGGGAATGATTATCTCTACGCGCGAGTCTCCCGCCGTGCGCGCCGAAGCCCTCCATCTTGGCATATCGCAGATCAGCGGAGGCTCCCGCACATCTGTGGGTGGCTATGCCGAATCCGACAAGGACACAGCGCAGTTTGAGACCAACGATACGCGGTCGCTCGATCAGGTCATTGCCTGGCTCATCGACATGGGCTACATTCCCAGTTTCTGCACAGCCTGCTATCGGGCAGGACGCACCGGTGACCGCTTCATGAGTATCTGTAAGTCGGGCCAGATCCACACCTGCTGCACCCCGAACGCCATCATGACGCTCAAGGAGTATCTCGTGGACTATGCGTCGCCGGAGACCCGAAAGAAGGGTGAGGCACTGATTCAGCAATCCCTCATGCTCATCAACAACGTCAAGATCCGCCAACTCACCGAAGAGCACTTAACGGAAATCGAGACTGGCGAGCGCGACTTTAGATTTTAGACCTATGAGCCTCAACGACACGCCCTCAGCATCCCGGCTTCATATCACGCTTGTAGGGAAACGCAACAGCGGGAAATCAGCGCTGTTTAATGCCCTTGTGGGTCAGCAGGCGGCCATCGTCTCGGCTCAGCCGGGCACGACCACCGATCCCGTGAGCAAGGCTTTGGAGATTCACGGCCTGGGTCCATGCGTCATCACCGATACGGCTGGTATCGACGACGCTGGCGGAGTGGGGAAGATGCGGGTGGAGAAGACCCTGCAGGCCCTGCGCAAGGCCGATATCGTGATATTGGTGGTAAACCATGCCGACATCCCTCTTATTGAGGACTGGCAACACCGTCTCAAAGGCCGGCCGATGGTGGTGGCACTCAACAAGGGCGATCTGATGTGCGACGCCGAGCGGCAAGCCAAGTCGGTCTATGCCGCAACGGCATTACCCACCGTTGTCACAAGTGCTTCAGACCATCGTGGCATAGACAAGCTTCGACAGACGCTCATCGGACTGTCACCTAAGACTGTCGATGTGCCCATCACGCAAGGCTGGGCAGAGGATGGCGATCTCGTGATGCTCATCATGCCACAAGACCGCGAGGCCCCGCGGGGGCGCCTCATCCTGCCCCAGCAGCAGACCATCCGTGAGCTCTTGGAGAGGCATTGCTCCATCGTAGCCTGCCAGCCAGAGGAAATCGCGGCAACGCTGAAACGGCTGACCCAGGCGCCCAGCCTCATCATCACCGACACGCAAGCCCTGCGAAGGGTGAGGACTGTGGCGCCAAAGGAGTGCCGGCTGACCACCTTCTCCATTCTCTTCGCCGCACAAAAGGGCGACATCGAATATTTCAGAGAGGGCGCCCGGGCCATCGACCGCCTCACAGGTCAGTCGCACGTCCTCATCGCCGAAGCCTGCTCTCATGCTCCCGTCGGTGAGGACATTGGCCGGGTGAAACTGCCCCGGTTGTTGCGCGGACGAGTTGGCGAGGCCCTCTCCATCGACATTGTGTCGGGCAGCGACTTCCCCGACGATCTCACCCCCTACGATCTCATCATACATTGCGGTGCTTGCATGTTCAACCGTCAGATGATGATGGCGAGGGTGGAACAGGCAAAGCGCCAACAGGTGGCGATGACGAATTACGGAGTGGCCGTGACTCATATTCTGGAAACCGGTGAAACATCCGCCCCATAAGACCCAAATCTATAAACAATCAATATCATTTTTATGAGAATTCAATCAAGAGAAGACCTGAAAGCCTTGCGCGCTGAGGTGAAGAAGCGACTCGAACTGCGCGAGACAAGTCAGGACAACACTACGGGACAATGCTGTGGAATCAGCATCGGAACGCACCGAATGCAGATTCTCACCTGTGGCGGCACAGGCTGTCATGCCTCGGGTAGTGAGCGCATCTATCAACGGCTGAGCGAGGAGGTGGCCAAACATGGACTCACCGAGCAGGTCGACGTGATCTGCACCGGTTGCTTCGGATTCTGCGAAAAGGGCCCTATCGTGAAAGTAATTCCCGACAACACCTTCTACACCCAGGTGCGGGAGGAGGATGTGGAGGAGATCGTCAACGAACATATCGTGGGCGGCAAGCGGATAGAGCGGCTGCTCTATACCGACCCCGAGAGCGGGCGCCATATCAGCGACTCCAAGCACATGAACTTTTATCGCAAGCAGAAGCGCGTGGCCTTGCGCAATTGCGGATTCATCGATCCGGAAAACATCCTTGAATATATCGCCCGTGATGGCTATATGGCTTTGGCCGACAGCCTGATGGATCGCCGCCCCGACGATGTCATCGATATCATAGAGAAGTCGGGGCTGCGCGGCCGTGGTGGCGGTGGCTTCCCCACAGGACGCAAATGGCGCCTCACGGCACGCTCGCAGGCCGATGAGAAATATGTGGTGTGCAATGCCGACGAGGGCGACCCCGGAGCTTTCATGGATAGAAGCATCATGGAGGGTGATCCCAACTGCATTGTCGAGGCCATGACGCTCTGCGGGTATGCCATCGGGGCCAGGAAGGGACTCATCTATATCCGGGCGGAATATCCCCTGGCCATTCACCGGCTGCAAGTGGCCATCAAGCAGGCTACGGAATTGGGACTCTTGGGCGATCATCTCTTCGGTACCGACTTCTCGTTCAACATCGAACTGCGTTATGGTGCCGGAGCCTTCGTCTGCGGTGAGGAGACTGCCCTCATCCATTCCATGGAGGGGCACCGTGGCGAGCCTACGCTGAAGCCACCCTATCCTGCCGAGTGCGGATACTTGGGCAAGCCCACCAATGTGAACAATGTGGAGACCTTTGCCAATGTGCCGGTCATCATACGTCGTGGAGCGGATTGGTTTGCCAGCATTGGCACGGAGAAGTCAAAAGGGACAAAGGTGTTTGCCTTAGCGGGCAAGATCAACAACGTCGGACTCATCGAGGTGCCCATGGGCACCACGCTTCGTGAGGTCATCTATGACATCGGTGGAGGCATCAAGGGAGGCCGGAAGTTCAAGGCTGTGCAGACGGGTGGTCCTTCGGGCGGATGCCTGACCGAAAAACATCTGGACCTGCCCATCGACTTCGACTCCCTGTTGGCCGCGGGCAGTATGATGGGTTCGGGTGGCATGATCGTGATGGACGAGGACAACTGCATGGTCTCCGTCGCCCAGTTCTATCTGGAGTTCACTGTGGGTGAGTCGTGCGGAAAATGTGTCCCCTGTCGTATCGGCAATAAACGGATGCTGGAGATCCTGCACCGCATCACCGATGGTGAAGGCACGATGGACGATCTGAAGATGCTCAAGGAAATGGGAGGTATCATCAAGGACACAGCGTTGTGCGGACTTGGCCAGACATCGCCCAACCCTGTACTGTCTACCCTCGACAACTTCTACGACGAGTATGTGGAGCATGTCAGGCAGAAGAAGTGCCGCGCCCATCAGTGCAAGCCATTGGTGACCTATTGCATCAGCCCCGAATTGTGTATCGGCTGCCACCTCTGCGCCAAAAACTGTCCAGCCGATGCCATTATCGGCCAGCCTCGCCGTCCTCATATCATCAATCCTGAGAAATGCGTCAGATGTGGCATGTGCATGAGCCAGTGCCGCCACAACGCCATCAGCATTCGGTAAACGCCTCAAATCCATCAAAATTATGACAATCACAATAGACAACCATCCCGTCAACGTAGCTGCCGGCACTACAATCCTCGATGCCTGCCGGCAGACGGGAATAGACATACCTACCCTGTGCCATCTGAACCTCGAAGGCACATGCATGGACAACCACCCCGCTTCCTGCCGACTCTGCGTGGTCGAGGTGGAAGGACGTCGCAATCTTGCCCCTTCCTGTTCCACCCGCTGCCAGGAGGGAATGGTCGTTCATACCCATTCCATGCGAGTCTTGAGAGCCCGCAAACTCGTTATGGAGTTTATTCTTTCCGATCACCCCAATGCTTGTCTCACCTGCCAGAAGTCGGGCGACTGTGAGCTGCAGCGCATGGCTCAAAAACTCAATGTGCGTGAATCTCCCTTTACGGGCTGCGAACTCTCGCCCCGCAAGCGAGAAGTGACGCCTGCCATTGTGCGCAATATGGACAAGTGCGTTTTCTGCCGGCGTTGTGAGACCGTCTGCAATGATATGCAGACCGTTGGTGCTCTCGGTGCCGTGCGGCGCGGTTTCAACACCACCATTGCGCCCACTTTCGACCTACCCCTGTCAAAAACCGAGTGCACTTATTGCGGACAGTGCGTAGCCGTATGTCCGGTGGGGGCTTTGTCGGAGAAAGAATACATCAACCAACTGCTCGACGACATCAGTAATCCCGACAAGATTGTGGCTGTTCAGACAGCACCCGCCGTGCGCGTGGCCTTGGGCGAGATGTTCGGCAAGGAACCCGGCACCCTGGTGACAGGCAAGATGGTCACGGCGTTGCGACAATTGGGCGTAGACTATGTTTTCGACACCGACTTTGCTGCCGACCTCACCATCATGGAAGAGGCAGCCGAGGTGCTGGACCGCCTGAGCCGGTTCCTCCAAGGCGACAAGGCCGTGAAGCTGCCCATTACTACCTCGTGTTGCCCAGCATGGGTCAACTTCTATGAGCATCAGTTCCCCGACCTTCTCGACTATCCCTCGACGGCGCGTTCGCCACAGCAGATGTTTGGGGCCATAGCCAAGAATTATTGGGCCGAGAAACTCAACGTGCCACGCGAAAAGTTGGTGGTGGTGTCCATCATGCCCTGCATAGCCAAGAAGTTTGAGTGCTCGCGTTCGGAATTTGCCGAGAAAGGCAGCCGTGATGTCGACTACGTGCTCACTACCCGCGAGTTGGGCAAACTTATTCGTGAGACGGGCACCAACTTCGATGCGCTGCCCGAAGGCGACTTCGACCGCCCGTTGGGAGCCAGCAGTGGGGCAGGCCTTATTTTTGGTACGACGGGAGGCGTGATGGAGGCGGCCCTGCGTACGGCTGCCGACTGGTATACCGGCACCAACATCGACCATATCGACTACAAGGGCGTGCGCGGCATGGATGGCATCAAGGCCGCCACCGTCAGATTGGGAAATGTAGACCTGCGTGTTGCCGTAGCCCACACGTTAGGCAATGCCCGCAAGCTCTTCAATGAGGTGCGGGCCGGGAAGAGCCCCTATCACGTGATAGAGGTGATGGCCTGTCCTGGCGGTTGTTTAGGTGGAGGCGGTCAGCCTTTCCATCATGGCGATATGGACATTCTGCGCAAGCGCCAGCAAGCTTTCTATGAGGGCGACCTCAAGAAGACCATACGCAAGTCGCATCAGAACCCCTATATCCAGCAACTTTATGAAGTGTATTTGGGCAAACCACTCGGTCACTTGGCCCATCAACTGCTTCACACCCACTATATGGATAAAACGATACAATAACGATGAACAAAGATAAGTTATCCTGCGCTGCCGTGGCCCAGATAGAGGCCATCTGCGATGAATATAATAATAAGGAAGGCGAACTGGTCAACATCCTGAAGGACACCCAAGCTCATTTGGGTTATCTGCCTTTGCCTGCCCAGCGGCTCATAGCCCGGCGGCTCCAGATTCCCGCCCAGCGTGTATATGGTGTGGTGAGCTTCTATGCATTCTTCACCATGGAACCCAAAGGCAAGTATCCCATCTCTGTATGTCTGGGCACCGCATGCTATGTGCGTGGCGCCGAGAAACTGCTGGATGAGTTTCAGCGCATCTTAGGCATAGAAGTGGGACAGACCACGCCCGACGGCTTGTTCTCGCTTGACTGCCTGAGGTGTGTCGGTGCATGTGGACTTGCGCCTGTTGTTGTGATCGGCAAGAAAGTCTATGGCCGGCTACAGCCTTCCGAGGTGAGGAAAATCCTCAAGAACTTAGAAGAGGAGGGAGAACATTGATGGTGTCAACCCGACAGCACTATTGTGCGGATTGGGAAAATGGTAAATTTGAGGATGCGTCAGAATTATGGCGCATCCTCTTATCATGAAGAACTATGAATCTCAGAATGTTTCCACGGCAACGCCGTCGTGGGATAGGCTGCAAGGTCGGGAATGCAGAGATAAAACAAAAAGAGGATGTACCATAACCTTTGTTGTGATACATCCTCATTGTTTGGCTTTGACGTTACAAAGCAATGATTAACCGATTTCTATCTTACGTGTTGCTTTTGTCTCTTCCTCCTTGGAGAGTTTTGGCAATATGATGTTCAAGATACCATCCTCCACCTTAGCGGAAATCTTCTCTTTGTCGACATCCTCAGGCAACGTATAACTCTGTTCGTAGTTGGAGTAAGAGAACTCGCGACGAAGGTAGTGCTCTTTCTTCTCCTCCTTCTTGTCCTCTTCCTTCTGCTCAAACTTGTTCTCAATCTTCACGTTGAGATTGCCATCCTTGTCGATGCTGACTCTGCAATACTCCTTCTTGATACCTGGGGCAGCAATCTGCATCTCGTATTTCTCATTGTCTTCCTTCACGTTCACTGCTGGAGCTGTAGCGTTTACGCGGGGCATCCACTCGGTGTTGAAGAAATCGTCAAATGCATTGCTAAGCCAATTGTTTGTGTTCAATACTGGATACAACATAATCAAATCCTCCTGTTTCTACGTTTTTTTTATTCTTCTTTTTGTTCCCCCTTCCTGGCCTTGTGACTTCGCCTCTTTTCTGTAAGGCTTTGCTCATTTGGCTGCTTGAGAGGGCTTGGTTAGCTTCGCCATTCGGCTCAACTACCACTTGTCTTACTTCAATATTCGTGCCCGAAGGGTATGTGCAGACAAACTGGCAGATTGAGGTGACGAATAGTCAGTGTGGCCGGGAATAGACTTGTCCGAATGTTGTTCATGCGGAAAGACAAGAAACGCACGCCTCTTGGATAAGGGACGTGCGTTTTGCTATGTTGAAATGAGAAACGGTTTATTATCAGCCAGCGATGAAGTTGATGATGAAGAGAATGCTGAGAATGACAAGCGTGGCATTGATTTGTTTCCATTGCATGGTGCAAGCTTTGATGATGACGTAGCTTAGAATCCCTAAGCAAATGCCGTCGGCGATGCTATAGCACAACACCATGGTGATCATTGTGATGAAAGCGGGGAAAGCTTCGCTGACATCGTTGAGGTCGATCTTCTTCACCGAATCGAGCATCAATACCCCAACGAGCACCAACGCGCCGCTGGTGGCTGAGCTGGGAATGAGCAGGAAGCATGGCGAAAGAAAGAGTGACAACAGAAACAAAGCACCCACGGTGAAGGCTGTCAGACCGGATTTTCCACCTTCGGCAATTCCAGAGGCACTCTCCACATAGGTTGTGATGGTTGATGAGCCTAAGAGCGCCCCACAGGTTGTCCCAATGGCATCGCTCATCATGGCCTCCTTTACATGGGGGATTGTGCCATCCGGTCTTACGGTGCCCGTCTTATAGGAGAGACCAACGATCGTTCCGATCGTGTCGAAAATGTTGACGATGAGCAGGCTAAAGATTACGAGCAATGTCTTGATGGTGAAAAAGCCGTTGAAGTCGAAGTGGCAAAACACGGGACTGATGCTTTGTGGCATAGAAACGGGCAGCCAGTTTGTGGGGATTTGGGTTACACCCATTGGAATACCAGCCAAGGTAGTCAGAATAATGGCATAGAAGAGAGCTCCCTTGATAGCCCGGGCCATCATGATTCCGCTGAGAAGGATGGCAAAGATGCCTAACAGACTCATAGGCGTGAAAGCCCCAAGTCCGACGAAGGTAGAGCTCTTGGCTACGATGATGCCCGCATTTTTGAGGCCAATGAACGCTATAAACATGCCGATACCCACGGAAATAGCGAATCTGATGTTCTTAGGAATGCTCTCCATAATCAGTTCGCGCACATTGAAGAATGTAATGAGAATGAACACGATGCCTTCAATGAGCATGATGGCCAGTGCTTGCTCCCACGTGTAACCCATAGCCTGACACATGGTGAAAGCGAAAAAAGCGTTTAGTCCCATGCTGGGTGCTTGTGCAAATGGCAGTTTGGCCATGAAAGCTAATAGCATCGTGGCGATGGCGGCAGCTAAGGCCGTTCCTGTGAACAGGGCAGCCCGGTCCATTCCTGTCGTTGATAGGATGGCAGGATTGACAGCGAGAATGTAGCTCATGGTGAGAAATGTGGTCAGCCCGGCCACAACCTCCGTTTTCAATTGCATCGTTGTACGGTCAAAACCAAGTGCCTTCTCTAAAAAGTGATTCATGTTAAAGTTGTTCTGGATATTTTGAATTGTCGTGATCTATGGGAAAGTACATCCCTATTCTTTGGGCCTCATTCCCGTATAAATCTTTTACATGCCCTTGTCCATCAAGCGGGTCATGGCCTTATAGAATCGTTGTTGTACGAATCTTTGGCTGTAGACACTCACTGTTGTTATCAGTCTGTTTGTGCGATGATGCTTGTCGAGGTAAGAAAGGAAGAAATACATTCCTATGGTTGTCGTGAAACTTGTGAGGACAACCACGATGAATTGCAAGGTCACACTGGCCCCAAGCCAATAGGTCAGGAAGAATGAAAGCACATTGATGAATTCCAAAATGTTGATGCACACGGTAGTCCCTATGTGGGAGAATCCCAATCTGATGAATACATGGTGCAGGTGGGTCTTATCGGCAATGAACGGAGAACGGCCATGATAGATGCGCAGCAGCATAACTCTAACGGTATCGAAAACGGGGATGCTCAGAGCTGCCAGGCAAAAGGCGATGACTCCGAGATCGGGGTAGGCTCTGCTGACGCGTGAGGTGTTGTCGATGGTGCGCATGCAGAAGATGCATAGGATGATGCCCGTCATCATTGTGCCGGAGTCGCCGATAAACATCTTGGACAGATGCCCAAATACATTCTTGAAAAAGAATGGCACAAGTGCACCCATAGTGGCGAAGGCCATCACAGCCATGGTGAAGTCGTGGGAATAGAAAAACACACATCCAAAGACAAAGCTGATGAAGATGCCCAGTCCTGACGACAATCCATCAACGCCATCTATCATATTGATGGCATTGATGATTCCTACGCAAGAGAATGCGCACAGGGGCAGGGAAACATATACCGGCAACTTGCCAATGCCAAAAAGACCGTGGAAATCGTTGATGTTCACCAAGTCCATGATGACGACAAAGCCGATGACGGCTACCTCTATGGCTATGCGTATCCAAGGCTTGATACCTACTAAGTCATCGATAAAGCCCATATACATCATCACCGTCATGGTGACGACACAGGTAAACAGAGCATAGGAGTTGAAAACGATGCTTGTGACACCAGCAGAGATTATAATCCCGAAAAACACAGCCATTCCGCCCATTACCGGTACCGGTGACTTTTGTAGTTTTCTGGCATTGGGATTATCTGTCAGACCGCGGATGATCGCCATTTTGGCTATTGCGGGGTGGATTAGCCAGACGCAAGTGAAGGACACCAAAAAAGGAATGATGACCACTTGCATCCACATTGCCATTGTGAATTGCATTGGTGTATTACTTTTTTTTCAGTAAATATTGCTCACGAGGGATCACTCCCTTTTATATGAGTTGGATCAATCAGCTGGCGGTCTGGTATTTTACGACGAGATTTGAGCTGAATTGAGCCTTGTGCAAAGTTATAAATATTTTCTTAAAAAAGCATTTTAAGATGCTATTTTTCGTATCTTATTCATGCAGGCGAGATAAGATATAGTTTTTGAGGCTGTAAATAGTCTCGTGCGGAAAAACTTTCAGGTTGACATAATAGGTAGGAATGAGATGGAAGAATGATTTGGCATGTTGGAGCAGAGCAACCATCTTCTTTCCTTCCTTGTTTTTTTTACGTAGTTTAGCGAGGTTATGGTTTGCCTTGATCACAGCCAACACAGCCTTGCCACAGTCTTTGTCGCCGCTTCTATCATAGAGCAGCATCTTTTCCTTAGGCATTCCCAGGTAATTGACGGCTACGGATGCGAAAATCTGCCAAGCCCTCATCAGCTTCATCTTCTCTAAGTCGTTGCGTAAGACACCGACATCAACCTTGTCGCCATGCTTGTCTAAAAACAACACCCAGTCGCACAGTTGTCTGAGACCACAAGCGGCACCAATGAAGTGGCGGAAGAAATGCAGGAAAATGTAAATGGCATCGAATTGATAGGGGGGAAGTTTTATGTCTGCTTTGGACAGATGCCAAACCACGGGTGATGTGCTGAGGTGGTGAGTAGCCCATTCTCTGATAAATTCATCCGATTCCTTATTGACAAAACTTCCGATTAGACCATGGAGTTCGACAAGTTGATTCTTGATGTCAAACGCCACATGGCGAAGTTCCTCATCCACATCAAATTCCTCCTTAGAGGCAATCTGTCGGAGCAATTGACGTCCCTTTTCAAAGGAGTCCAGATTTGAGTCTGTCAATAAGTCGATGTCCCCTACCACGCGGTGGCGGGGATTGGGATAATTGCGAGCCATGCCTACACCCTTGATAATCACCGTTTCAACCTGATTTTTGCTTAAATAGGATTGGACAGCCATCGCCATATTGAGGGCTCGGTCACTATCATCTTCTATGCCTTTGACCGACATTACCATGTTCACAAACACTCGCTTAGGAGGCCGCAAAGCAGTCGGTAGCTTGGATATTCCATCAGCTATCAGCCCTACGACTCCCTGTTCCATTGATAGGTGTAGAATACATACCCAGTCAACGTTGTTCCATGAGAAGCTCATGTCTGGCGGAGTATTCCACATTCCACATTCAAGCAGATGGAAGAATGCTTTCAGCTCTAAAGATTTGGACATAGAACTGTTCATTTGCGGTGATTTACTTGATTCAAAACTCTTTCGAATATCTGCTCATAGCGAAGCCCCATTTGTTTCAAAGAGAATTGGTCTTCTACCTTTTTGCGTGCCCGTTCCCCGAGATCTTTCTGTTCATTGGCTTGGACGATCTGTACAGCCATCCTTTGTGCAGAAGCCTCATCCGAAGAAGAAATCCTGAAATAGCGCACTTCACTGTCTGAGTATTTTTCTCTCATTCCGGGGATATCGGAACAGACGATATTGAGTCTGCATGCTGCCGCCTCTGCCATGGCCAGACAGAACCCTTCCGTCATAGAGCATTGTATAAATACATTCATTTGCTTCAAGTACGATATGGGATTCATCACTTGTCCGGCAAAGTGAACACGGTCTGCTACGTGGAGATCCATGCATAAGGATTCAAGTTGACGTCGCAAAGGGCCGTCACCATTTATCCACAGCTTGAAGTGCGGAGACAGATAACATAGCGATCGTATGGCAAGATCCACACGTTTTAATTTCACCAATGCAGAATTGCAGATCAGGCGTACATCGCCTTTCTGAAAAAAACTTCCTAAGTTATTCCCCTCAATGCTGTCAATGAGTTCTGTGTCAATACCATTGTATGCCCAAGTTATCTTTTCTGGTTTTATCCATTTTGTCAAATACTGGCGCATGTTCTTGCTAAGAGCAACAACACAGTCGTGCCTGCGGAGTGACCACATAAACAGAAGGTTGAATAGATAAGCTTTCACTGGGCTGTAAGCCAAGGAGAATTCTTCTAAAGTATAGGCATGTACCGTACTGATGACAACATAATGCCGCCGTTGCCGAGGCGGTATGTGAATGCTTGCATAATAATTTGAGCGGATACCATTGACATGAATGACGTCGTAGTCTGAGAACTTGAACGAGCGAAAGAAAGGAACACGCTCTGTGGGACATACGAAATGGACTTCTTCCCCAGCGTCGAAATAAAACACTTTGCAGGTATGGCCACGGCCGGCCAGTGCCTTTGTCAAATTGGCCAAGACAGTGACGGGACCACCTTGCCGTAATGAGGAAATAACAAACGCAATCCTCATATTATTTGATGTCTTAGATTGAACATCATCCTGGAAAACGCTGTGTGGCGAATGGAATGCACGTCAGTTACGACAACTCCGTGATAAGCATTGAAGGTGTGTAGGCCTACGTATGGCGAGGGAGGTAGAATACGCCTTACCTCACGGAAATGCAGGCCGCTGGCGTTCTGTTCAACGCGTTGCAAGCATACTCCTTCTCCGTATAGTTTGTTGCAGATTTGCCCGGGGCGATAAATGCTGTTCCCCACTCGAAAGAAATCACCAGCATTGCGTGCTACGTTGTCTGTGAATTGTATCTTCTGAACCAATTGGTAGCTTGTCGGCATTTTCTCATAGACCTCCAGTTCGTTACCGCTCATATTGTGATTTGGCGTTCCCCAAATTTGAGGTTTGCCGAACAGCGAAGTAAGCAGTGCGTCATGTAGAGGAAATGGCAGCAAAACGCTTACCCGCTTGCCTGAAGAGTCAAACAAGGAAACGTTACCTTCGCTTGTATTTTCTGGCAATATTTGAAAGTCATTTCCGTTTCTGACAATTTGTGGGAAACTTACGTGTGATGAGTGGCAGAGTATCATCTGCCTGTCATCAAGCGCGTAATCCTTTCTATTTACCACCAGACGCACGATATTTCCTTTGTGCTCGTTTAGAGAGTATTCTTCGGCAAGTAGTACAACATGCTTATTGTCTACAGATAAAATAAACGGATCGGCAAACCATCTATCGGTGAAAGAGTGCGACATGAAATGAAAGTGCAGAGGGCATCCTTTGAGTATGTCGTCCAATCCTTCTTCTATAAAAGCGATATTCCATGCTACTTGGACTATCTGTTGATATAGTGACGCTACACCTGGTATCACAGCTTGCTTCTTAAACCCTCAGAGAACCTTTCGTTTAGTCCCTACGGAAGATGTCTCTTGTGTAAACTTTCTCTTTGACGTCATCGAGGCAGCTGTCGTAGCGGTTGGCGATGATGCAGTGGCTCTGCTGTTTGAAGTCGTTGAGGTTGTTGACGATTCTGCTGCCAAAGAAGGTGTCACCGTCTTTCAGTGTAGGCTCATAGATGATCACCTTGGCGCCTTTGGCTTTCACCCGCTTAATCACGCCCTGAATGCTGCTCTGGCGGAAATTGTCACTATTGCTCTTCATGGTCAGACGGTATACGCCTACAATGACTTCTTTCTCGCTGCTCTCATTCCAAGAGCTGTTGGAAGTGTAGTATCCGGCTTTTTTCAGTACTTGGTCGGCGATGAAGTCTTTTCGGGTGCGATTGCTGTCAACAATAGCCTGGATGAGATTCTCGGGCACGTCTGCATAGTTGGCTAAGAGTTGCTTTGTGTCTTTTGGCAGACAATAGCCGCCGTAGCCGAAGCTGGGGTTGTTGTAGAACGAGCCGATGCGCGGATCCAGTCCCACACCATCAATGATCTGTCTGGTGTTTAACCCCTTCACCTCTGCATAGGTGTCTAATTCATTGAAGTAGCTCACACGCAATGCCAGGTAGGTGTTGGCAAAGAGCTTTACTGCCTCAGCCTCGGTGAGGCCCATGAAGAGCGTCTTGATGTTCTCTTCTATGGCTCCTTCCTGCAAGAGCCGGGCAAACGTATGCGCAGCGTTGTCCAGACGCACATTTCCCTCAGGGCGTCCTACGATAATACGGCTGGGATAGAGATTGTCGTAAAGAGCTTTGCTCTCACGCAGGAACTCTGGGGCAAAGATGATGTTGTCGTTGTTGTATTTCTTGCGTACGCTCTCCGTGTAGCCAACCGGTATGGTGCTCTTGATCACCATAATGGCATCAGAATTCACCTTCATCACCAATTCAATGACCTCTTCCACATGACGCGTGTCGAAATAGTTCTTTACCGGGTCATAGTTGGTGGGTGTGGCAATGACAACGAAGTCGGCATCTTTGTATGCCGATTCCCCATCGAGTGTAGCCATGAGATCCAGGTTTTTCTCTGCCAAGTATTTCTCGATGTAGTCGTCCTGAATGGGTGACTTCCGATGATTGATCATGTCTACCTTTTCCGGTATCACGTCAACGGCCTTCACCTGATGGTGCTGGCTCAACAGTGTTGCGATGCTGAGGCCCACGTAGCCTGTGCCGGCCACAGCTATTTTTAAATCTTCAAAGTTTCTCATATCTAAATAAAAAATATCTTATTTGCAAATTCTTTTGTTCAGCCCTTAAACAAACATCTCGGAATATTCGCTTTCAGGCGATTTCATAGTCTTTATTTCTCTTTGGGCATACTGTAGAAGTTCTTCTCCTTCTGCGGTAAGTCCTTTTTTCAGTAAACTCTGCCCAACTTTCATGATCTTATTCCAAGTCTGCCATTTGTCCCAGACCCGACTTCTACAATCCACCAGGTCTTGGCGTGTGTTTAGTCCCAAAAGACGGATAGTATATTGTCCACGGTCGCTTTCTGCACCATTGATGACTTTGGGGTAGGCCATGAAATCATGATAGCCGATAAAAGCAGAAGGGTCTTCGGTTGAAGGATTAACCAATAGTGGCTCCTCATGACTGATATCCTTACCTTCGATATTTCTTGCAGACTCTACTTTCAAATCGAAGAAATTCTTTTTGAAGGACCTGTTGCAGCAAGAACAACTCAAAAGCAAGTTATTCCAATCATACGCCAACCAATAGTATCCTGGCTTATGGAGACCGTCTGGATTATTCTTTAAGGCATAGCCCATCTTCGGCCGATAATGTTCCACATCACCGAAATCCCCATTGAGATTGCATTCACAATAACAGCATTTGTGATGCTGGTCGGTTAGCAATTGTTGCTTCACGTCTTTAGTAGCATATACTGATGACTGTACAGAAGCTGGGTCTTGGGGTGGCTGAGCCTGCTGCAAGGTCAAGGGAACTAGATTGGATTTTGGAAAGAATCTCATCTGCTTACTTATTATACGTTCAGTGCTTGTGCAATCTTATTAAGAAGCTGAGATGCCTTTATTTCATTGGGAGTTTGACCAACCTGGAGAACAGACAGTTCCTTATTCAATTTTTCTAATTCTTGAGCTTCAGAAGCTGATAAGTTTGAACGTGATAGCAGTTCCATACGACGGTTCAACTTGTCGTACCATTTGGGTGACCGCAGAGATGGCAACCCGAAATAGTTGCTCAAAAGAATCTGTCCTATATCCATCGTATCAAGTTCAGGATTGGTATCTTCAATATTCTGCTGGGAACGCCCGTTTAGCTTCACAATTTGAGATATGCTTGCAGCCCCAGCCACTATCACCGGGCTGTGAGTAGTGAGAACAAATTGCACGTTAGGAAAGGTCTTGACCAACTGGCTGACAATCTTTAATTGCCATAATGGATGAAGATGCAAGTCAATCTCGTCAACGAGGATAATTCCTGACGACTCCAAGGGATGTTGACTCTCGGGATTGGCCTCAACCATCCTGGAAGCAATATCCGCAACCATGGCGATTACGATCTTATAGCCGTCGCTCAGCTGCTCTATTCTAAGATCACGATGCGTTCCATCTTCTCCAAGTTCTGTCATTACAAACCTTAGAGGATGAATTTCAATTCTGGGGTTGGAATAGCTGTCACCTACAAAATTAGTAAGAGCTTGCCGTACGGCCTGGAGAGCAGGCAACTTATAATTGAAGTCGCGCAGTTCTTCCCTTTTGCGGCGCTCCTCGTCCTCCATCAAGTCATACCAGGCAAAGAAGCTCTTGAAATCAGTAGAGGGCAATAATGCGTTGTGGTAGCAATCCCAACGCTCAAAAGACTGCTGGAATCCACGTTTCCGTTCAGGTGCCTTTATTTGTCCACGGCCCGTCCCGTAATATGCAAAGACTGGTAAAGAGACATCCTCGTGATCAACTATATTGTCTTTCATTGTCTGCCCCAATTTGCGAAGGTCCTCTACGTTACTTTTGGGAGCAGCCTCCATACCTTTTCGAGTTCTTGTCACTTTCAATATTTGATTATCATGCGACATAAACTCTGCAGAAATAGAGAGATAAGGACAAATCTTGCCTTGATCATCTACATGCAAGTCGAAATCGGAAGGATTCCTGCTCGTTGCAAAAGGAAATTGCGAAAGATACGGACTCAAAGTATATGAGATAGCATCAAGTACAGACGTCTTTCCAAAACCATTGTCACCCAGAAGTATGGTCACATTGTGCTCGGAAGAGAAATCAATCCTCAGTGGCTGTTCTCCTGCAAGACGAAAATTTTCTAATGATAGCGATTGTATTCTCATTACTTTGCCTTTTTGTGCACAAATATAAACAAATAACTTGATAATGCAAAGAATAATGGCGGAATTGGTCTTTATCTCAGCGGATTCTCTTCCGACTGGTACCATTCGATGAAGCGGACGATGCCCTCGTGGAGTTCCACCTTTGGCTTGTACCCTATCTCGTGTTCCAGTTTCGACGTATCCGCGCAGGTCATATACACATCTCCCGGCTGCATGGGAAGCATCTCCATCTTGGCCTTTTTGCCCAGTGCATTCTCGATCTCAGCAATGAAATCCATCAGTTTCACGGGATGCGAGCAACCGATATTGAACACTTTGAACGGAACTCCATTCGGGCATTCGGCGGGCACAGGAGGCTTGTCGAGCGTCATCACCGTTCCGTTGGCAATATCGTCGATATAGGTGAAGTCGCGTATCATGTCCCCATTGTTGAACACCTTGATAGGGCGCTCATGGGTGATGGCGTCGGCAAAGAGCATCGGCGACATGTCGGGGCGTCCCCAAGGGCCGTATACCGTGAAATATCTAAGACCGGTGGCCGGTATGTTGTAAAGCTTGCTGTAGGCGTGTGCCATCAGTTCGTCACTCTTCTTTGTGGCCGCATAGAAGCTCACCGGACAGTCCACCTTGTCGTCTTCAGAGAAAGGAGCCTTTGCGTTCAGCCCGTAGACCGAGCTTGATGAGGCAAACAGCAAGTGCTCTACTGGATAGTGCCTGCAGCACTCCAGGAGGTTCAGAAACCCAACGATGTTGCTTTGCAGGTAGGCATAGGGGTTCTCGATCGAATAGCGCACTCCGGCCTGAGCGGCCAAGTTTACTACCTTATCGAAGCGTTCTCCAGCGAAAAGGCTGACCATGGCATCCCTGTCGTCGAGCGACATCGGGATGAACCTCACTTTGTCGAACTTGTGGCTATGGTATTCGCCGTATGGTGCAAAGTCGTTATTTTCTGTTTCTATTCCAAGCAGACGCAGATGCCCCCACTTCAATCTGCGGTCGTAATAGTCATTGAGGTTGTCGATTCCCACCACTTCGTCCCCGCGCCGTGCGAGGAGATATGCTATTTTAGACCCAATAAAACCGGCTGCGCCGGTGACCAATATCTTCATTTTTCTGTGTTCTGTTCTGATTTCCCCCTTATTCTTGTCAGTCATCGTGAGGCTGATCATGGGGAGTGGTGTCGATGAGCCGACTTACTGTTTTCTCAATAAATGCTGATATACCCACGTCCTCAGTGTAGTGGGGAAGGCTACCTGTGCAAATCTCAGGCAATAGTTTTCCAACAGCACGGGGTAGGAGATCAGTCCCTCGTGATACATAAATTTGAAAACCTTCATGTGCTCATGGAAATACTTCATCCCTCCACGACGAGCAAACTGGTCAGCCCCGGACCTTACGTTCACCACAACATCAGGGATATTTTGGATGACCACCTTGTTTTTCATCATTCTCGCCCAGAGGTAGAAGTCTTCCTGGCGGAAGCGTCCGCTATAGTTGCCGGCCTCCATGAGGTCGCTCTTTCGGATGATCACTGTCACGTGGTTCACGCCACAGCGGGTCTGCATCATCCGGTAGATGCCTTCATTGTCGAGAGGCAGCACACGGCTGTCCACTATATTGTCGGGACTACCGACGAATTCCGTGATCATTCCCCCTACCATGCCGACTTCAGGATGCTCGTCGAACACGCGCATCTGTTTCTCAAAGCGGTCTGGCAGACTGATGTCGTCGCTGTCCATACGGGCGATATAGTCATAGCTGCAGTTGTCACAAGCAATGCGCAGAGCCTCGCCCAATCCTCGGTTTACAGGCTGAGGCAACCATTTTAGTGCTATTCCCTCAACAGCTGCCGCCTCTTTCGCCCTTTGGATACATTTTTCCAAGGCCTCCGGAACAGGACCGTCACCAACAACCACAATTTCCTGGGGCTGGAGCGTCTGCCCAATCACAGAGTCAAGGGCCACACGAAGAAAGGTCGCATCGTCGTTTTTATACACCGACATAGCGACAGATATAGCTTTATTACTCATAATGAAAGTCTTTATTACTTAGGCCTTGTCCATGAAGAGTCTATTTGCCAAACATGAAACCCAAACGGCATTTATACATCCATTTCGCTGCAACCACGCAAATGAGTGCTGTCAGGACAGCCAAGATAGGGCTGAAAATGAATTCCAACAATGCAGGATGATGTCCAAACATCCAGCCGCAGAGCCATTGCATGGGTACGAAAGTGATGATGAAATAATGCAGTACATAGATTTCAAGTGTGTGTGTTCCTATGGCATTGACAACATCCTTGCACTTATCGATATACCCCCCACAGAAGCGATAACCAAGCTTTGTTGATGCAAAGCCAAAGAGGATAAAGAAGAAAAGGGCTACCGATATGCCAAAGGCAACATTGAACATATAAAGGATGATGGCATGACCACCGAAAATTAGTCCGCACCAATCAGCAACCACAGCCATCGACAGGAAAACTCCCATGGCAAGCAATGGATGAACGTTGATTTTTTCAAGCGCTCCCTCACGCAAGAGCATTCCTACGCCAAAAGCAGGCCAGAACTGCCATAGATGGTCTGTGCAGAGAGTTGTTCCTGTGATTGTTCTATGGAAACAAAAGTGCAAGCCAAGAAAGAATAGCCAAACAAGCACGATACCCGCATACAAATTTACCCTCAACTTCTTGATGGTACAAGCAAAGCAACAGAACACGAACAAAACGAGCAGATACCAGTAACCGCCCTTAGCCTCGCTGGTCAGGAATTTGATGAGATCGGAGCCAGCTAAATATGCATATAACACACCGAAGACAAAAAAGGGAATAAGATATTTGGCCCTCTTCCCCAAATGAATCTTGTGGATATTCGTGAAATAGCCACTTATCATCATAAAGAGATGCATGTGGAATGTGGCCACAGCAGCTCCTAATATAGACGCTTCCACTCCATATTTCTGATAGACATACAAAGGCAGATGCCCTATTATCACAAGTAATATCGCAAACGCTTTGAGGGCGTCGAAATAAAAGATTCTATTATTTTGTGCCATAAAATATTCTTCTTAATCATAAATACGTAGGGGGGCATAAAGAATTCCTACAATGAATAAACTTTCCGGAATAGAGGCTAATTTCCACTTGCTGTTTTAACTAAATATTCTCTTCTGCAGTCATAGCAATAGACTGCTATTCCAAAGGGATAGAAAAACCAAGCCCACCAAGGTGGAAGAATCCTCGCACCTTTATGATTCCAGGTATAACGCCAATAATTAATGGCATCCTTTATGTGATGGAAAAACCCGAATCTATTATCACGCATCGATGACGAATAAAAGAGCATTGTTCCTTTGGGAGAGTTACGATGATGACGACGTATGTTCATAGACAACCCATCCTCCAAATAGTCACAAATGTAGATATTCTGGTTAAAATAACGGAGTTTGTATTTTCGTGCAATTTGGTTATATACCATCGCTTCTGTAAGAAAATTCTCACCAGCAAATTCAGGAAAAGGATACTTTCTGAGAACTTCTGTCTTGAAAACTTCTGCCATATCCCCTTTCATATGCAATTTCTCCCGAAAGCTCACACTGTCAATATCTAAAACCTCATAGGTGAACTTATCCCTTTTCTTTCCATTAAGGAAACTTTTATTACCGACCACACCTGCAAAAATTTGACAGTCTCTTACCTGATTAGCATACTTGCATACCCACATCAACGAATCGGCAGGCAGATAGTCATCGCTGTCAACTATAAAGAACCACTCACCTTTAGCAATCTGCACCCCTTTATTGATAGCTCTGTGCTTTCCGCCATGAGTTTGCTTAACATATCGTATTGAAACTTTTCCTTCAGCCTGCCATAAACTGACCAAATCTCTCGTTTGGTCTGTGCTGCCATCATCAACTATGAGCCATTCAAAGTTCTGATAGACTTGACTTATCAAACTACGATATAACCGAGACAGTAGTTTCGCTCTATTATATGTTGACGTAAAGACAGTTATCACTTCATCACCGTTGCTTTAGCAACTCATATTCCTTGAGATATCCCTTTATCATAGACTGCACAGAAAAACATCTACAGACATTATCAAAGAGTCTGTCGGGTGACACTCGGTTTTTCAACACCTTGGGCACATCAATATCAGAGAAGTCATCGAACAGAAATCCTCCCACCATGTCAACCATATCGTGATGTGAAGGGATATTAGAGAGCACGGGCGTCAGCCCACAAGCCACGCCTTCACATACCGCTAAGCTCATCCCTTCACTCTTAGAATAACTGATATAGAAATCGGAAGCTTGAAGATAATCTCTCACATTGGACAATTGACCCGTAAAATGAATGTTGTCATGTCCCTCCGCCAACTCTCGACATGCCTGCAAACGGCTCCCCGCGCCCAAAACATAAAGTACAGCATTCAAGGAAGACGGCAAACCTGCAAACCAAGATACCAGTTCTTCCATACGCTTTTCCTTCTCTATTCTGCCTGACGAGACAAAAACACTTGCCCTTTCGGGGATCCCCAGACTTTTTCGCAATTTTTCGCGCTCTTCCGGAGCCAAAGGTTGAAATAGAGAAGTATCAATACCGTTGTTGACATAAGACAGATGGGGCAATATTCCGCCGTAAGCTTCTGCCGTACTGTCCGACACAGCTACATTGGCATCAAATCTGCGCAGTGCCGAATAATAGCGTTTCAGCATATACCTTCCAACGAAAGGACCAAATACATTGAGAAAATCTTCTTTGGCCCGGTCGTGCAGTGTAGCCACCAATTTCACATTCCTCAAGCCACAACAAGCTATCGCTGCATGATAGCCATGACTATGAACAATATCAATGTTAAGCTCATTCACCACCTTTTGAATTTCCTTCCTGACCATCGAGGCCAGCAATTCACAATGGCCATAGGAATGATTCAAGGCAATCACCCTGATACCCTCTTTTTTGAAATCTGGAAGCTTGCTGCCAGCTCCTTCCTTACGCAATGTCAGCAAAATGACTGTTGTGCCAGAAAGCTGGCTTAACTCACGGCATAAACTATATATGACATTTACTGGCCCTCCCTTTCGTAAATGAGAGGTAACAAAAAGGATGTTCATCAGAATAATATATCAGAATAAGAGAAAATGCTGTGATAGGGAACCATTCTTCCTTCAGTATTCGGAGGGAAGGGAGCATCATAGACGGCCAAAGAGCGGAAAAAGAGAAATACGAAGTAACAGACCAGCAAATAGTAGGTGGCTTTCTTCAGGCGAATGTCTCGGAACAGGAAGATAAAGGAAGGGCACAGAATAGCATAAGCAATTGCGTAATAATCCCTGAGTCGTTTGATGATACCTATTTCATTTCCAACTATCAGCATTCCAAAATACACCACAAACATATAAAGGAACATATCATAAAAAGGAACTTTCCGCATCGCCCTTCTCCTAACCACAATAGCTAAAATCAAGAACAAAGTGTTCTCAAAATAATTAAGGACATTCATGCCACCAAACTCTTGATCATTATCCGTTACATAGGTAGAGAAACGGGTATCCACCAAATCACTCATATTCGCAGCCACGCCATAAATGGTCTTAAAAGAATAAGACACAACGACAGAGAGAACTAACAAAAAAAACAGCCGTAACCATGAAAACGACATATTTCTGAAAAAGTACACGGGAATGAATATGAGAGCACTCGCATGCATGGTGTAGGCAAGAAACACTGAACACCAAAATACCCAATCCCGTTTTTTCACCAACAACTGATAAAGCGCCCACCAGCAAATGGCCATAGCCAAATACTGACGAATGCCCGACATGGCATAAAGGGTAAATATTTTACCCAATATCATCGTCAGACCAAAAGCAGGCCATGGAGATATGCTGAAAATTTTCTTAAAGCAATAAACAGAAAGCAAAGTTATCAAAAATGCGAAAAACCAGAAAGGCGCCCCCATTCGATGGAAGATTTTTTGCAATGCGAAATATCCGAAATCTCCACCAACATCCTGATCATATTTATAACCCATTTCGTAAGTACCATAGTCGCCATGATGATAGCGAAGCCCAACAATAAGAAGAAAAGCAATCCAAGCAACCAGCAGGGACACTTCCTTAGTACGCTTCGTTGAAGAAGTTAATCCTAAATAGGAAGCAACTACGGTTAATAAAGCCAAGAGAAGATAAAAGAACATGCAGCTACAGATTTATTTTTTTATTCTTCCTCTCAATTTTAAATAGAGGTGGTATATATCAGGGCCTAAGAATAAAACCAATTTCCTTAATAATTGATATCTCTTAGGAACCCAAGTAGCAGCATAATGATGAATTGAGCGAGTATTTTCTGTAACATCTAACTGATTGATGTGAGAGAGTGGGTTAAAATATTCCTTAGGGTAGATGAGAAAACCAGCCACACTCTGTATATCATTCTTTGGTTGCAAGCCACTCTGCATCAATAGTTCTGTGGTATAATCCACAACTGTCTTGTAAAAGTTATCTTCCTGGCTTGAACCATCTTTTTTGTCCTTTTCAAAGGATGAAGCCTGGTATATAGTAAGCATATTTTTTATCAGAGGGTGTAATGGCTCCACCGCCATTCCAAGACCAGGTGCCACAGTTGGATAATTGCTCCCATCGGAGTCCTTCTCACATCCCATGAAAGCCCCTTTAGCAAGTATATCCTCCATCGGGCGGATGACTTCCACGTCTGTATCAAAGTAAACTCCTCCGTAGTGGTAGAGGATCCAGAAACGAGCATAGTCACTGACGAAAGCATACTTCTTAGCCGCATACGCCTCTGCCGTATAAGGAATCATGTTGACATCAAAGTTGTCTTCATTCCACTCCTTTATCTCATATCCGGGGAAGAACTTCTTCCACGAATCAATACATTTAACTGCTGACTTTGGCAAAGGATTTCTGCCAAACCAGCAGTAATGAATTATCTTGGGTATCATAAGTTCTTTAATGAATAAATTTTATGTTTTGCATAGAGAACCCCCTTAACTATTTGAATAATAGGTTGATAATATCCTTTTATGGAATAAATGATAAGGATTCTTTCCAATCCGTTTTTGGGGGAATTCATGATGCTTTCTTTGTATATACCAAAAGTCTTTTTAAATAGCTTAGAACTGTAAAAATCTGATCCATACCAAAAAGCTCTTGCAATCATTGAATATGTTTTTTTACCTTGAATTTCATCCTCAATCCCAGTTCCTTGAAGAAGATTTGAGAAGAGTTCTATAGCTCGTTTATCTTCTTGCAGCATCCTATGATTATAGCTTTTGGACAACGAATCCTCTCCATAATTCCTGCAGTAATGATAATAGGCCTTCGGTAAATAGGCAACGCTAATTTTTTTATGTTTAAGAAAAGATGCGATTACATACTGGTCCTCACAGAATGACAACTCTTGCGGAAAACGCACATTATACTTGCGATAGCAAGAAAGTCTTATTAATTTATTCCAAACAAATCCGTGGAGCTTTTCAAATAACGAATGTAATAAAAAAGGATATGCGAGAGACGAAGGACGTTCCGAAAAGTATTTGAGTCCTTTGTCAGAGTCTTCGTAAAAATCACATATCACAATATCAGCCTTTGATTTTTCAGCCTCAAAATATAGGTCTTTCAACATATCGGATTCAACCCAGTCGTCTGGGTCGACTTGTATTGAATATTTACCAGTGGAGTGATCTATTCCGAACTGTCTGGCTGAAGAAACTCCACCATTCTGCTTATGAAAAGCCTTAAAGCGAGAATCTTTTTTGGCATATTCATCAATAATCTTACCACAATTGTCTGGAGATCCATCATCTATTAATAGTGCTTCAAAGTCATTCCAACTTTGTGATTCTAAACTTTTGAGGCACTTTAACAGCTTATTTTCAGCTTTATAAATTGGGACTATTACAGATATGGCTGTCATTAATTTAAGAATTGACAATTTTCCACATTTTATTTCTTAGTTTCAAAATCGGACCTGGCGCTAATTGCTTAATTTTGTCCCACCAAACCTTTATCGTATGGTTTCGCATTATGATCATGTAAAAAAAATAAATTTTGAAAGATAGCTTGTTGTATACACCTCTTATCTGTGCATCTTCTTTCATTGCCTCTTTCCAGCGCCTGGCAGAAATACCATCTTCACTATCAAATCGTGCTATAGCAAGAGGTTCATAGTAAAATTTATGTCCTCCTTTAAAAAGCCTATACATCATATCAAAGTCTGCACAAATTTTATATTTCAGATTAAAACCAAATGCTTTTGCTACATTCGTTTTAACAAAAACTGTTTGATGGTTAAATCCCATGCCAGCAACTGCTGAAGTGTTTTCCCAAAAGGGTTTGACAACAGTATGATAAATCTCTTGTCTATTTGCTTTTACTGAAATTACATCTCCATATATCACACTACAATTTAAGACCTTTTGGGCATCTTTTATAAATATTTTCTCTAATATGTCATCAGTAGCCAAACAATCTCCTGCGTTCATGAAGTTTATCCATTGTCCAGTCGCCAATGCAATCCCTTTATTCATAGCGTCATAAATTCCTCTATCCGGTTCGCTACTGATAGTAGAAATTTTATCTTTATATTTGTTGACGACCTGAAGTGTGGTATCTGTGCTGGCTCCATCTACAATAATATATTCTACATTCGGATATGTCTGATTCACAACAGAGGTAATTGTTTTCTCTATAACCTCTGCTGCATTATAACATATGGTAATGATTGAAATTTTGGGGTATAACATAAGAAAATTAAATTCTAAAAAAACTTAAATATTCTCGTTTCTGTTCTTTTGAATAATCTCTAAAACTTGGTAAATAAAACAATGATAATAATTTAAAAGTAGCATATCTCCACCCTCCGTAACATTTTTTCATAAATAAGAATCTACTTCTGAATATCATTAGACGTTTTTTGTGTAATGTTTCTTTTTTTGAATTAAAAGAGGCTCCAGAAAGATGAAGAATTTTAGGACCTTCTACTATCATTGATTCATATCCCATTTTTGAATATCTGTATTGAAGTTCCACTTCTTCAAAGTACATAAAGAAATCTTCATCAAATAGTCCATGTTTTTTTATTAAATGGTTTCTACAAAATAAGTCAGCTCCTGTAACATAGTCAACTTTGTAATTTCCGACATACTGTTTAGGCTCTTTATTCAACTTAATGCGAGTGTAGTAATAAAATACGTCAAAGAAGAATGTCTTTAATGATGGGAAGTAGTAATAAGAATGGCCAATTGCTTTACAATCCTTACATAGCAGTGGGGCACCGATGAAAGCAATCTTTTGGGATAAAGCCTCCATCTGATCATAGAATATTTTGATCGCATTGTTTACAAGCAAGGTGTCTGAATTAAGTAAAAAAAGATATTTCCCTTTTGAATACTTGGCTCCTAAATTGTTTGCTCTTCCAAAACCTAAGTTTTTATTGCTCTGGATGAACAAAATTCTTTTGTCGCCTTTGAAATAATTTTGTGAGCCATCCGTAGAAGCGTTATCAACAAGAATAATTTCAAAATTAATACCCTTTGTCTTAGCAAATATTGAGTCAATACACTCTCTTGTCATCTGAAGTGTATTATAATTAACTATTATTATGGAAACATCGATTTCTTTCACGACTTTGTGCCTTTAATAACTGTTGACCTATATAATCTGGATATTGCAATTTAACTTGTTAAATAATTTCCAGATCTTTTGTTTGGGTGAACAAAAAACACCATTGTTGTTATTGATCTATTTTAGCGCATTTGCCAATTGAAAAAAAATAATCAATATATATAATTAAATAAATAAGAATGTGTAACTTCTTTATCCAAATATATTCTTTACCTCTTGATGGAAGTTCGTCTGCTCCATCAATATACTTTCGCGCATGTAAGCGAAATCTTTGATGCAATTCTCATAATTTGCAAAGACCTCATCAATGCGATGTTTAATCTCATAGTAATTAGCATGAAGCATATCAAACTTATATTTTCCATACACTGGAACATCCTCGAAAAAGCCAGAAGCTCCAAAACGTCCTGTAATTACACAGCAGTTGTGAATAGCTGCCTCTCGTGGAAGACGATCTTTCCCAGGAAACGGGCCAAAATCAATATAGAGTTTAGCCTTATCAAAGAGATGATTGAGTTGATCACGTGTGAAACCTTGAAGTGGAATAAACCTATATCCCTGCATTACTTTCATCAATTTCTTTGTATAATATAAACCTTTAGCCGGGTTATACAATATGATATTCTCTTTGCGAACAGAACCGTTAATATTTTTCAGTATTTCAGGATTTATATAGTCAGTCAATCGCAATATTCGATCAAATCTTTGAGAATATAAAAATTGTTGAATATATGTTGCTTGGTAAAAATGATAAAGTCTATAATCCTCTTTCAATAATTTAGCCATGCTGTAATTATTGGGGAATGGATTCGTGGGCTCATAATATTCATGTCCAAAAAACTTACAAGTTATCTTCCATACGGACTTGTTCAACTTCACCAGTCTTCCAAACTGTTTTTTTATCAAGTTGGCTTTCTGTCTCCACCCATTTGCATGACGATAAAGGTCACCAAAGTTCCCGTTCCAGAAAAGAGCATTTTCAACGGACATCCACCAAATGCAAATTTGTGCTTTTTTGAAACATGGGATCATCTTAATAAATGCTTCCGGAATGACAACTACATTTATAGGCTCATCTTCAATATAATTAGCAACTGTTATGTTGTATTTCTTGTAAGCTTCTGTTACTTGATTATCATCAGTAACCATTTTGTTGGTAGTAAGCGAAATATAGAATATAAATGCCTCCTTTCCTTCATTACGGAGATAATCAACTAACTGGTGGGATAATTCAATACCGCCAGTTGCGTATTTATAAGGTGCCATGACATACACCTTTTTATAATATAGCAATGACATATTTTTTATATTTCGTACTAATGATCGAATCTAAATGACTTGATAAGCATGTTGGATTTTAGTACTTCTAAAACCTCTATAGCAAACTTATCACGTTTCCACAAAAGTATGCCTAAATAGATGGCTGAACCAATGATAAGCATAGTTATTAATTGAGCAATATCGCCCATGTGTAAAAATGATATTAGAAATAGACCAGCTCCCATTATGATAGCACTTATCGTGTACATGATCACATCTGTATTGATGAATTTTACGGGAATCATCTTGTGTGCTATTAGGTACATTGAAAGGCTGGTAGCTGTTTCTGCACCCAGATAAGATATTGCGGCCGCATTAAATGATAAAGATGGCATCAGTAATATATTTATCAACAAATCTATTGCGGCTCCTATGGCTGTACATGCTATAATTATTTTCACTTTTCCCATTGGATACAAAGTTTGTGTACCCATAAAACCAGAAAAACTAACAATAAATATTATAGGTGACACAATTCTGGCTGCTGTTATAGCGGGTTCAAATTCTGTACCGCACAAAATTCTTACAGCATAGGGACTTACGAAAAAGAGACCTATGCTCAGGGGCAATGTTAGAGCATAAGAAAAATTATAAGCTTTCTGAATGATTTTCATAAAATCATCGGTTTTACCTTCTGCTATCAAATTTGTAACTCGAGGCATTATGACAGGTCCTAAAGAGTTAGAAATCATCAAGACCACATACATTAGTTTGGTTGCTGCACTATAAAGCCCCACAGCTTCATTGCCATTGTAAAATCCTAACATCACAGTATTCAACTGTAGATATATACTCGTAATTATGTTAAGCGCGAATATTTCAAGAGAAGCACGTAGATGCCTAAATGGACGAAGTTCTGAAAATATAAAATTTTCCTTATGAATGTATTTACGCAATCTAACAAAGTTGAATACATTACTACCAACGCTGCTTAGTATGTAATAGATTCCATAAAGTAAAAGATCCTGCTTATCATGAACAAAATAAAAAAGAAAAAATATACTAATTATCTTAAAAGCCAATCCTCTGATAGTTATGTAGAAAAAATCTTCGATACCTGCATAAAACCAATTACATCCTATCGCATCAAACAACAAAGTAGAACTAAGAACAAGAAATAGTGAAACATTAGAGTGTACTTCTGGAACGAATATGCTTATTATGGCAACTGCTACATATCCCCAAAATGTAAGAAATGAAGATAATAAAAATATCTCCATAACTGTACGATTCATCTTCACTATATCACAACGGACCTTGGCAACTTCTCTGATTGCATACATTGGAATCCCAAGGCTTGTAAACAGTATTATGTAACTAATAATAGAATTATAGAAATTGACTTGTCCAATGCCTGTAGGCCCCATTATTCTACTAGCATAAGGAAAAGTTATCAGAGGGAAAAAAACCTGCGATATCGTATAGATAGTGTTAAGCAACAAATTTGTCTTAACTGATTTTGTCATAGGTAATTTCTGTAATGGAGCAATTCCGAAATAGAATGTTTTAGAAGAGCCTAACCTCTATTCTCATCACTTTTTCGATGATGGGTGCCATGTCGTAATATTTATATTCGGCCAGGCGGCCGCCGAAGAGAACATTGGGCTCGGCCTCAGCTGCAGCACGGTAGCGGGCTGCCAACTGGTTGTTCAGCTCGTCGTTGACAGGATAGTAGGGTTCCATGCCGGGTTTCCACTCCGTGGAATACTCCATGCTAATCACTGTCTTGGGAGTTGCATAGACCTTTGGACCGAACATTTCAAAATGCTTGTGCTCAATAACTCGTGTATAGGGGACTTCCCGATCTGTGTAGTTCACTACAGCATTGCCTTGATAGTTTGGCTGGTTCAGCACTTTGGTATCGAACTTCACTGTTCGATAGTTGAGTTTTCCAAACTTGAAGTCAAAATATTCGTCAACAGGCCCTGTATAAACCACTTTATCGGCGAGGCTTTCCCAATGGGGTCTATTGTCGAAGAAGTTTGCGTTCACTTTCGTTTCCACACCTTCGAGCAGACCATTGATGAGCTTGTTGTAGCCGCCTTCAGGAATACCCTGAAAGCTGTCGTTGAAATAGTTGTTGTCGAAGACCAGACGCACGGGCAGACGCTTGATGATGAAGGCTGGCAGGTCTGTACATTTACGGCCCCACTGTTTCTCGGTATATCCTTTTATGAGCTGCTCGTAGATATCGCGCCCGATAAGGGTCAGGGCTTGCTCCTCTAAATTACGTGGCTCCTCGACGCCTTGTGCCGCCATAGCTTCCACGGCATCGCGTCGCTGTTCTTCGATTTTGGCCATGGTTTCAGAGGGGGTAGTTACGCCCCACATCTGATAGAAAGTGTTCATATTGAAAGGCAAGTTATAAAGCTTACCCTTGTAGTTGGCTACTGGTGAATTGGTGTAGCGGTTGAAAGGTACGATGGAATTAACGAAGTCCCACACCTTCTTGCTTGAAGTGTGGAAGATATGAGCACCGTATTTATGTACATTGATGCCTTCGATATTTTCGCAGTAGACGTTGCCTCCTAAATGGGGGCGCTTGTCGATCACCAGGCATTTCTTACCATTCTTGTGTGCAAAGTAGGCGAATGTGGCACCGAAAAGCCCGGCACCGACAATCAAGTAGTCGTAAGCTTTTTGATCTGTCATTTTGTGGAGTATTTCTGAATTGTTGGAACGGCCTTTACACTCAATCGAGCATTTTTTAGTCACGATTGCGAGATGAGTGATTCATCCTGTTGGGATTGGCTGCTGATGGCAGCCGGCAAATGAAAGCCCGCGGGGCGGCATATGGGAGCTGGCGGGGAGGCAAATGGGAGCCGGCGGGGCGGCACTTGGAAACCGACGGGGCGACAAATGGAAGTCGGCGGGGCGGCATGTGCCGGCCAGCGGGACTGCACATAGCGGAAGCCATGTGTAAAGGCTTGGGAAGTGGGGATTGATGGTGTTGTCATGGCTTTTGGACGTTATTGAGGCGGAGGGAACGACACAACTCCCTCTCCTTCTCCCTTTGGTGTGGGGGAAAGAAGAATTGTGAAACTCCCGTTCTGGCATCCGCCTCCGTGTTTGAACTGCTGTTCGCAGAGAAGAAAGCCCAGAAAAACCATTAGGGGACGAAACCCTATTCACTGCAAAAATACGAATTTATCTTGGGATATACAAATATTTTCCATAAATAATCAGTTATGAAAAATCTTTAGATCAATGGAGCTCTATGTTTGCTAAAAAATCCAAGGAACGATTGTTGGCATTAGGAATCATCAACTGCATTTTCGTGTGAGTGGAAATGCAGCTGATGAGGGGTGAATGATCGTTTATTCCTCTTCCTTGAAGTCGACGTATTCTCCTTCGCTACGCTCGAAGATCTTTCGGTTGGCGGTTTCGGGATCGCGCTGGTCGATGATGGTTTCTCCGTCTGACATGACGGATGATCCTTGGGAGGTGTGTTGCTGCGTGCGCTGTGAAGTGTTGCGTTGCCCATTCATGGCGTCCCCGGCCTGGCGGAAGAATTGTTTGGCGTGGCGATGCAGTCGGTAGAATATACGCGCTACAAGTATGACAGTCGTGCAAATGACTGCCAGGACGATGACGATGAGATAGGTGAAGAAACTCTTCAACATGACTTCTATTGAATTTCTTTGTGCTACGGTTTGTTACCTGCTGGGTCAGGCTTGCTGCATGTGGTTGTGCGACCGCATCCAAATCACGATGCTCACGATGAGATAGAGAGCTATGATGATCCACCAGGCCTGAAGGAATCCGAAGATGAGCAGAAGCACGAGAGACGTTGCTGCGAAGACGTATTTCACCTCGTTGCCTTTCCAGCCCCACTGCTTGAATTTCAGGGCGAACATCGGCAGTTCGCAAATCAACAGGAAACAGCTGACGGCCAATAGGATGAGCAGGATGATCACGCCGTATTTGCCGCTTTCGATCCATGGCTCGCAGCAGAGAATCAGTGAGCCCCAGAAAAGGGCGTTGGCTGGTGTGGGCAGGCCGATGAAGGAGGTGGTCTGTCGGGTGTCGAGATTGAACTTGGCCAATCGCAGGGCGGAGAATGCTGCCATCACATAGGCGGCGTAGGGGAGGACAGGGCGCAGGCCTTCCAAAAATCCCGGGTATTCGATGACGCCGAGTTGCCAAAAGAGAATCGTGGACGGGGCTACACCAAATGTCACGTCGTCGGCCAGTGAATCCAACTCTTTGCCAATGGGCGAAGAGACATGGAGCAGGCGGGCGGTCATGCCGTCGAAGAAGTCGAACACGGCACCGATGATCATCCAGGCCACGGCCCATTTGATGTTGCCGTTGAAGGCCA
>Ga0256405_10002768_pt1 | contig 38535 bp, 51 predicted proteins | sample RumenRJG_02DNA_FD_189096 | JGI IMG/M metagenome (GOLD analysis project Ga0256405, IMG submission 189096) | Bovine rumen microbial communities from Lethbridge, Alberta, Canada - RJG_02 | ecosystem: Host-associated > Mammals > Digestive system > Stomach > Rumen | place: Canada: Alberta...
ATCCACGGAACTGCTTCTCCAGCACACCGTAAATGAACTTTGCCTTCTGCTTCTCCTTGAGCTGCAAGCCGTACTCGCTGACCTTGCGGTTCGTGCGGCGCGGCTGGCGCTTGGACTGCTTCGAGCGGCCAATCACAGCCGGCTCGATGCCAAGTGCACGGCACCTCTTCAAAGCTGGTACTCTATCAATTGCCATCTAATTCTGCACCTCCATTATACTCTTCTGCGCTTCGGTGGACGGCATCCGTTGTGCGGGATCGGGGTAACGTCCTTGATCATGTTGACCTCAAGGCCCGTAGCCTGCAAGGAGCGGATGGCTGCCTCACGACCAGCGCCGGGACCCTTGACGTACACCTCGACCTGCTTGAGGCCGTGCTCCATGGCTGCCTTTGCCGCGACCTCTGCTGCCATCTGTGCAGCAAAGGGCGTGCTCTTGCGGGAACCACGGAAACCGAGTCCGCCGGCAGAAGCCCAGGAAAGTGCGTTGCCGCTCTTGTCAGTGAGCGTCACGATGGTATTGTTGAACGTAGAGCTGATATGCGCTACGCCGTATTCTATGTTCTTGCGGACTTTTTTCTTCGTCCGAGTCGTCTTCTTGACTGCCACAGCTTAATCCTCCTTCATTCGTCCGTTAGTCCTTTTTCTTGCCTGCTACTAGCTTCTTCGGACCCTTGCGCGTACGGGCATTGTTCTTCGTGTTCTGCCCGCGGACAGGAAGACCAAGACGGTGACGGCGGCCACGGTAGCAGCCGATATCAACGAGTCTCTTGATGTTCATCTGGATGTCACGACGAAGATCACCTTCGACGACAACATTCTTATCGATGGCATCACGAAGTTTCACAACTTCATCCTCCGTGAGATCCCTGGTACGGGTATCAGGGCTGACACCTGTCATGGCAAGAAGCTTCTGGGAAGTCTTCAGGCCAATACCAAAGATGTATGTCAAAGCGATTTCAATTCTTTTGTCACGGGGCAAATCTACACCGGCAATACGTGCCATTTATCAAGCACCTCCTTCTGATATGAAATATTAACCTTGTCTCTGTTTATGCTTGGGATTCTCGCAAATGACCATAACACGGCCCTTGCGCTTGATGATCTTGCACTTCTCGCAAATCCGCTTCACGGACGGCTTGACTTTCATTGTGCTGTTTCCTCCTTTTTCTCATAGTCATATTTGCTGTCATTTTGCTATTGTACCATTTTTGCCGTCTCCTGCCTAGTACTATCTTAAAAAAAAGACAAAAATGGGCCGAAACAGCAAAATGATGACAAAATGACTTATTTGAAACGGTAGGTAATCCGACCACGGGTCAAATCGTAAGGGGTCAGCTCAATCGTGACCTTGTCGCCCGGCAGGATGCGGATGAAATTCATGCGGATCTTGCCCGACACATGCGCCAGCACGACATGGCCATTCTCTAACTCGACCTGGAACATAGCATTCGGAAGGGCTTCCAGAACCTTGCCTTCCACTTCGATTACATCTTGTTTTGACATGCGTTTCTCCTTACGATTTCAAAGCCTCGACAAGCCCTTTTGTCACAGCGTCGATGGCCTGCCTGCCATCCACCTCTGTATAGACGCCTGCCTTCTTGTAATACTCGATCAGGGGTCTCGTGGAGTCCTCGTAGACAGCGAGACGGTTCTTCATCGTCCCGGCGCTGTCATCGGCCCTCTGGTAGAGCTCCCCGCCACACGCATCGCAAACTCCCTCCGCTTTCGGCGGATGGAACTTGACATGGTAGGTGGCACCGCATTTCTTGCAGATGCGGCGGCCAACGGCCCGCTCAATGAGATCCTCCGCAGGAACATTGATGTTCAGGACACGGGTAATGGAAAGCCCCAAATCCTTCATGATGCCGTCCAGGGCATCTGCCTGCTCAACGGTACGGGGGAACCCGTCCAGGATGAATCCCTTCTTGCAGTCATCCTTTGCCAGACGCTCACGGACAATGCCAATCGTCACCTCATCGGGAACAAGCTTGCCAGCGTCCATGCAGGCCTTCGCCTGCTTGCCGAGTTCCGTCCCTTCCTTGACCGCCGCACGGAACATGTCGCCCGTGGAGATATGGGGAATGCCGAACTCAGTCACCAAGTTCGCCGCCTGTGTGCCCTTTCCGGCACCCGGGGGGCCCATCAACAGGATATGCATTCAAACAACTCCTTACTATTTCATGAACCCTTCATAGTGACGCATCACGACCATTGCCTCAATCTGCTTCATCGTGTTGAGGGCAACCCCCACGACGATGAGAAGCGCCGTACCGCCGAAATAGACACCTTGGATATGGGTCGCCGAAGCGATCAGGTTGGGCAGCACCGCAATGAATGCCAGAAAGCATGAGCCTGCCAATGTAATGCGTGTCATGACATGATCTAGGTAATCGGCTGTCGGCTGTCCCGGACGAATGCCCGGGATAAACCCGCCGTATTTTTTCAGGTTCTCTGCCATATCCGATATCTTTACAGTAACCGCAGTGTAAAAATAAGTGAAGAAGATGATGAGCAGCACGTAGATCGTGGTCTGCAACGGTGTTCCCCACTCAAGATACCTGGCAACAGTCTTTACCCAGGGAATATCAATAAACTGGGCAATGGTTACTGGAAACATCAGCACGGATGACGCAAAGATTATTGGAATCACGCCCGCCTGATTGACTTTCAGGGGGATGTGGGAGGAATGTCCGCCATAAGCTCTCTGGCCGACAACCCTTTTCGCATAGGAGATAGGAATTCTCCGAAAACCGGTCTCAATGTGAATGACAAAGACAATCATCGCTATGGCAATGACCCCGAACAGGAATACGCTGAAATAGCTGATCGTCCCTGCCTGAACGTAATGATAGATCGTCCCGATATTCTTTGGCAGCGCAGCAACGATACCGGCAAAGATGATGAGGGAAATACCATTCCCCACTCCCTGGGCCGTAATCTGCTCGCCAAGCCACATGAGAAAGACAGTACCTGCAGTCAAGGTAATCGCAATGATCAATATGTTGACTGGATTTGGGTTGAGTATTGCTGCCTTCAGGCCGATGGACATGCCGATGGCCTGAAAGAATGCCAGCACCACAGTCAGATAACGGGTAACCTTCGTCGTCTTCTTATGCCCTTCCTGGCCTTCCTTGGACCATTGTTCCAGCGTCGGAATCACTACATTGAGCAGCTGGATGATGATCGCTGCATTGATGTAGGGGGTAATGCTCATCGCAAAGATGGAGAACTTGCTGAAAGCTCCACCGGAAAACAAATCCAACAGGCCGAAGAGGCTCCCGTTATTGAAGAGCTGCTCTATCGCGGTAGGATCCACTCCCGGCACCGGGATATGCGTTCCCATCCGGAAGACGGCAAACATGATCAATGTGAAGATGATCTTCTGCCTCAGCTCCGGAATCTTGAAGATATTCGCAAGGGCTGAGAACAACTCAGATCACCTCTACTTTTCCGCCTGCTGCCGTGATCTTTTCCTCTGCCGATTTGGTAAATCCATTCGCGCGGACCGTAAGCCTCTTCGTGAGCTCGCCGCCGCCAAGAATGCGGATGCCATCCTCGACATTCTTCAGTATGCCGGATTCCACGAGAACGACAGGATCGATGGTCGCTCCCTCTTCGAAGCGGTTCAGCGTCTCGACATTGACCTCAGCATAGGTCTTTGCCCAAACATTCTTGAAGCCGCGCTTCGGAAGACGACGGTAAAGAGGCATCTGTCCGCCTTCAAAACCTGTACGCACACCGCCGCCGCTGCGGGACTTCTGTCCCTTCATGCCACGGCCGGATGTCTTGCCGTTGCCGGAACCGAGGCCGCGCCCAACGCGGTTGCGCGTCTTGCGGGAGCCTTCTGCCGGAGCTAATTCGTGTAATTTCATCTAAGTGCACCTCCTCAACCTTTAATCAGTCTGCAATTTCTTCCACTTTGATAAGATGCTGCACCTTGTGGAGCTGTCCACGGATTGCCTCATTGTCGGGCAGCTCAACGACGGAATTCGTCTTGCGAAGGCCAAGGGAACGCACCGTCCTGCGCTGGGTCTCCGGACGGCCGATGAGGCTTCTCGTAAGAGTCACTTTTACTTTTGCCATGTGTCGGTCCTCCTTTTAACCCAAAATTTCCTGGATTGTCTTGCCGCGAAGCTCAGCGACAACCTCGGCGCGCTTGAGCTGCTCAAGGCCCTTCACCGTTGCGCGAACCATATTGTTCGGATTGGACGAGCCAAGGGACTTCGTGAGAATATCATGGATGCCGGCGAGCTCCAAGACTGCACGAGCAGGGCCGCCAGCGATAACGCCGGTACCTTTTGCAGCCGGCTTCAGGAGCACACGGCCTGCGCCGAAGATGCCGATGATCTCATGGGGAATCGAACGATCCCTGAGAGCAACTTCGATGAGGTTTTTCTTTGCATCCTCAACACCCTTGCGGATAGCCTCGGGAACCTCAGCGGCCTTGCCGAGTCCAACGCCGACCTTTCCGTTCTTGTTGCCGACGACGACAAGCGCGCTGAAAGAGAAGCGACGACCGCCCTTGACAACTTTTGCCACGCGATTGATATATACAACTTTCTCCTCAAACTCCGGAGTCTCGTTGTCCATATTTCTAGCCATTCACTTACCTCCTTCTTAGAACTTCAGACCAGCTTCACGAGCTGCCTCTGCAAGAGCTGCCACACGGCCATGGTAAACGTAGCCGCCACGATCGAAGACGACCTCGCTGATGCCCTTGTCCAAGGCGCGCTTGGCAATCTCGGTGCCAATCGCCTTTGCTGCTGCAACATTTCCGCCGTAGTCCTTGAACTCCTTGTCCTGCGTGGATGCAGCCACAAGGGTCATGCCCTTCTCATCGTCGATGATCTGTGCATAGATGTTGGCGAGACTCCTGAATACATTCAGGCGCGGACGTGCTGCCGTGCCGGAAATGTGATTGCGTACCCGCCGATGACGCTTCTGGCGGGCCTTATTCTTATCTGCTTTGATAAGCACAATGGTCACTCCTTTCCTTTGTCAATGGTCAATTATTTCTTGCCCTTAGCGCCAGCCTTGCCTTCCTTGCGGCGGATGTGCTCACCGGCGTACTTGATACCCTTGCCCTTGTAAGGCTCCGGCTCACGGAAGCTGCGGATCTCCGCTGCGACCTGTCCGACAACCTCTTTGTCGATGCCGCTTACCACAATGGCATTTGCCGAGGGAACATCAAAGTTGATGCCCGCAGGCGGCTCAACAATCACAGGATGGGAGAAGCCGAGGGAAAGATTCAGGTTCTTGCCCTGCTTCTGGGCACGATAACCCACACCATTGATCTCAAGGTTCTTGGAGAACCCTTCCGTCACGCCGATCACCATGTTGTTGATGAGCGTGCGGGACAGCCCATGAAGGGATCTGTGCATCTTATCGTCAGAGGGACGAGCCACCGTTACGGTAGTCCCCTCGACGGTCACTTTCATATCCTGGTGGATCTGGCGAGAAAGCTCGCCTTTCGGTCCTTTTACCTTCACCAGATTGCCATCGCCGACGGTGACGGTTACGCCAGCCGGGATCTCAATCGGTGCCCTGCCAATTCTTGACATCTGTTTTACACCTCCGAATATTTCTCGATTACCAGACGTACGCGATGACTTCGCCGCCGAGGCCAGCCTTGCGTGCCTGCTTGTCGCTCATGATTCCCTTGGAAGTGGAAATGATGGCGATGCCGAGTCCGCCGAGAACACGGGGAAGCTCGTCATGCTTCGCATACTGGCGAAGGCCGGGCTTCGAGATGCGCTTGAGCCCGGAAATCACCTTCTCACGCTGGGGGCCATACTTCAGGAGCACCGTGATGATGCCCTGCTTGGAATCCTCCGTGAAGGTGTAGTCCTTGATGAATCCCTCTTCCTTCAAGACCTCGGCAATCGCCTTCTTGATGTTGGAACCGGGAATCTCAACCTTTTCGTGGAAAACAGAGTTTGCATTGCGCAAACGGGTCAGCATATCTGCAATAGGATCAGTCATTGCCATGAATCGATATCCTCCTTCAATCTTTCAAACCTGAACAAGCTCTTACCAGCTTGCTTTTCTCACACCAGGGATGGCGCCCTGGTAGCTCTGCTCGCGGAAGCAGATGCGGCACATCTCGAACTTCCGCAGGTAACCGTGGGGACGGCCGCAAATCTTGCAGCGATTGTGCTTGCGGGTAGAGAACTTGGGTTCCTTGCTCCACTTCTCGATCATTGATTTCTTAGCCACGCTTCTGTACCTCCTTATGCGCTGAACGGCATACCCATGAGTTTCAGGAGCTCTCTGGCTTCTTCATCCGTCTTTGCCGTCGTAACAATTACAATGTTCATGCCACGGATCTTGTCAATCTTGTCGTAGTCGATCTCAGGGAAAATCAACTGCTCCTTGAGGCCCACAGCATAATTCCCGCGACCATCGAAGGCCTTCTCGCTCACACCGCGGAAATCGCGGACACGGGGAAGCGCAACGTTCATGAACTTGTCGAGGAACTGGTACATGCGGACGCCGCGAAGGGTTACCTTGCAGCCGATGGGCATGCCCTGACGGAGCTTCCATGCAGCAAGGGACTTCTTTGCACGGGTCAAAAGAGGCTTCTGTCCCGAGATGATGGTGAGATCATTTACCGCGGAATCCAACGCCTTCGGATTGCCTACCGCCTCCCCGACACCCATGTTGATGATGACCTTTTCGATCTTCGGAAGCTGCATGATGTTCTTGTAGCCGAACTTCTCCGTCAGTGCCGGAACAACTTCCTTCTGGTACTTTTCCTGTAATCTATCCACTTATGCTCCTCCTTTCTCTCTTATTTCGTCTGATCGATGACCTCGCCGCACTTCTTGCAGGCGCGGACGTTCTTGCCATTGACTTCCTTATGTGCAACGCGGGTGGGCTTGCTGCAGGCGGGGCAGACGAGCATGACCTTGCAAGCATGCAAGGGTGCTTCCTTCACCAAGATACCGCCCTGGGGTGCTTTCTGGTTCGGTTTCGTGTGACGCTTCACCTTGTTGACGCCCTCGACGACAACCTTGCCCTTCTTCGGCATAGCCTGGGTAACCTTGCCCTGCTTGCCCTTATCCTTGCCGGACAATACAACGACCGTATCGCCCTTCTTGACGTTCAATTTTACGAGTGACAAAATAGCACCTCCTTTATGAATCAAAGTACTTCAGGAGCCAGGGAAACGATCTTCATGAAGTCCTTCTCACGCAGTTCCCTTGCCACTGGTCCAAAAATACGCGTACCGCGCGGGGTCTTGTCTTCCTTGATGATAACTGCTGCATTCTCATCAAAACGGATGTAAGAGCCATCTGCACGACGCAGGCCCTTGACGCTGCGGACGACAACCGCCTTCACGACATCGCCCTTCTTCACCGTGCCACCGGGAGCCGCAGATTTCACTGCAGCCACGATGATATCACCGATGTTGGCATACTTGCGATAGGAACCGCCAAGGACACGGATGCACATGATTTCCTTTGCACCAGTGTTGTCGCCAACATTCAGGATTGTCTGTTGTTGGATCATTGTTTGACCTCCTTACGCAAAGATTATTTTGCCTTCTCTACGATTTCCACCAGTCTCCAGCGCTTGTCCTTGGACAAGGGGCGCGTTTCCATGATGGAGACCTTGTCGCCGACTCCGGCCTCGTTCTTCTCGTCATGCGCCTTGAACTTCACAGTCCTCTTCACAGACTTCTTGTAAAGCTTGTGCTGCTCCAGTTCCTCCACTGCAACCACAATGGTCTTTTCCATCTTGTCGCTGACGACCTTGCCGATCTTCGTCTTGCGCTCATTTCTATCGCTCATCAGGGAGCCTCCTTCCTATCTGCATATCATTCATCAAGCCTTGAGTTCCTGCTCACGCTGGATCGTCTTGATGCGGGCAATGGTCTTCTTCACGTCCTTGATACGCATGGGGTTCTCCAACTGGCCAGTGGCGTGCTGGAAACGGAGGTTGAACAGCTCCTCTTTAAGCGAAGCAAGTTTCTGGTTGAGGTCCTCTGCACTCATTTCACGAATCTCATTAACCTTCATTTACTTCACCGCCCTCTTTTGTATCTTCTCTCGTGATGAACTTCGTCTTGATGGGAAGCTTGTGGCCTGCAAGACGCATGGCCTCCTGGGCAACCTCACGGGAAACCCCATCCATCTCGAAAAGAACACGACCCGGCTTCACAACGGCTACCCAGTACTCAGGGGAGCCCTTGCCGGAACCCATGCGGGTCTCGGCAGGCTTTGCCGTAACCGGCTTGTCTGGGAAAATCTTGATCCATACCTGGCCGCCGCGCTTGATGTAACGCGTCATGGCGATACGGGCAGCCTCAATCTGGCGGTTGGTGATCCATGCCGGCTCAAGAGCCACAAGGCCGAACTCACCATGTGCCACGGTATTGCCGCGCTGTGCCTTGCCCTTCATGCGGCCGCGGAACTGCTTGCGGTATTTTACTCTCTTCGGTAATAACATTAAGCTTCGCTCCCTTCAACAGCAGCCTGGGACTGCTTCTTCTCCGGAAGAATCTCGCCCTTGAAAATCCATACCTTGATGCCGATGCGCCCATAGGTCGTATGAGCCTCAGCCGTGCCGTAATCGATGTCAGCACGAAGGGTATGAAGAGGAATGCTTCCCTCACGATAGAACTCCTTGCGGGCAATCTCGGCGCCACCGAGACGACCGCCGCAGGCAATCTTGATGCCCTTTGCGCCGAGACGCATCGTGCGGCCGACCGACTGCTTCATCGCACGGCGGAAAGCAATGCGGCGCTCCAGCTGGGAAGCGATGTTCTCAGCCACAAGGGTTGCATCCAGATCCGGCTGCTTGATCTCAGCGATGTTGATGTCAACGCGCTTCGCATTGGTGTACTTCTTGAGCCCGGCCTTGATCTCCTCTATACCGGAACCACCGCGTCCAATGACCATACCGGGCTTTGCCGTATGGATCGTGATCTTGAGGCGGTTCTTGGCGCGCTCCGTCTCAATTCTGGAAACACTGGCCGCCTGAAGCTTCTTCTTCAGATAGGTGCGAATCTTGATATCCTCGTGCAAGTTATTTGCGAAATCCTTATCCGCATACCACTTGGCATCCCAGTTCTTGACGATGCCAAGGCGAATTCCATGTGGATTAACTTTCTGACCCAAACCGTTTCCCTCCTTATTACCTTTCTTCGACGATGACTGTGACATGGGACGTGCGCTTCAAGATCTTGAACGCCTGTCCGCGAGAACGCGGATGGATGCGCTTGAGCGTCGGTCCCTGATCGACAAAGGCCGTGGAAACGTAGAGTTTATCGACATCCATGTCGAAATTGTTCTCAGCATTGGCAACTGCTGACTTCAAAACCTTCTCTATTACATCAGCGCCGGCTTTCGGCGTGAATTTCAAAATTGCAAATGCCTCGGCAACATTCTTGCCACGGATGAGATCCATGACAACACGAACTTTGCGCGGGGCGATGCGAACATACTTAGCTACTGCTTTAGCTTCCACTAAAGATCCTCCTCTCGCAAATTATTTCAGTGATGTCTTTCTCTCTTCACCGGCATGGCCCTTGAAGGTGCGCGTCGGGGCGAACTCCCCGAGCTTATGCCCGACCATGTCCTCCGTAACATAGACCGGCACATGCTTGCGGCCATCATGAACGGCTATCGTATGTCCGACGAAATCCGGGAAAATCGTAGAGCTCCTGGACCAGGTCTTGACCACTTTCTTGTCATTTGCAGCATTCAACGCCTCAACCTTCTTCATGAGGCTCTCCTGAACGTAAGGTCCCTTTTTGACAGATCTTGACAAGGTTTCTCCTCCTTTCGGTTCCTATGCCTTATTTCGTACGACGCTTGACAATGAACTTGTCGGAAGCCTTCTTGCGGCGAGTCTTTGCACCCATAGCGCATTTGCCCCACTTCGTGACAGGATGCTTGCGCCCAACGGGGGAACGTCCCTCACCACCGCCATGGGGATGGTCATTCGGGTTCATCGCTACGCCGCGGTTCTCCGGACGGATGCCGAGCCAGCGGTTACGGCCGGCCTTGCCGATGGTGATGTTCTCATGCTCAAGGTTGCCTACCTGGCCAATCGTGGCACGGCAGTTGATATGCACCTTGCGGATCTCGCCGGAAGGCATGCGGAGAAGCGCATAGCTTCCTTCCTTTGCCATGAGCTGGGCACTGCCGCCTGCGCTGCGGACGAGCTGTGCGCCCTTGCCGATCTTAAGCTCAATGTTATGGAGCAGTGTACCGACAGGAATGTTCTTGATGGGAAGAGCATTTCCCGTCTTGATGTCTGCCTCGGGGCCCGACTCCACCTTGTCGCCGACCTTGAGGCCGTTCGGGGCAAGAATATAGCGCTTCTCGCCATCCACATAATTCAAAAGCGCAATGCGTGCGCTGCGGTTCGGATCGTACTCGATTGTCGCTACACGAGCCGGGATGCCATCCTTGTTGCGCTTGAAGTCAATCACGCGATAAAGGCGCTTATGACCGCCGCCCTGATGGCGAACCGTCAAACGGCCCTGTTGGTTGCGGCCGCCTTTTTTCGTAAGGCTCTTTGTCAAGGATTTCTCAGGCTTGCTTGCAGTGATCTCATCAAAAGAAGACACTGTCATGAAGCGACGGCCTGCAGAATACGGTTTAAAACTCTTTACTGCCACTTTCTTAACCTCCTTTTCCCAGCTTAGGCCTCAAAGAACTCGATGGTCTCGCCAGCAGCGAGCTTCACGATGGCCTTCTTATAGTCAGGACGCTTGCCGGACGTGCGTCCCATGCGCTTTTTCTTTCCCAGGACATTGACCGTGTTCACGTTCTCGACCTTCACCTTGAAGATCTCGGCCACAGCCTTGGCAATCTCGATCTTGTTGGCGGCCTTTGCCACAACAAAGACGTACTTGCCCTCAGCCATGAGCTGTGTCGTTTTCTCGGTAATGAGCGGGCGAATCAGTATATCACGTGCTTCCATTATGCGAATACCTCCTCAATGCGGGCGATGGCATCCTTGGTAATGAAAAGCTTGCCATGATAAAGGATATCATACACATTCAGACCCTTCGCAGGGATAGCCTTCACACCAGGAATGTTGCGTGCGGACTTCTCAACGTTCTCTGCCTCATCAGCCGTAATGAAGAGCACCTTGCTGTTCACGCTGAAATCATTGAGCATCTTGACGACGTTCTTCGTCTTCGGGGAATCGAAATCCAGCTGGTCGAGAACCACGAAATCACCGCTCTTGACCTTGTCGGAAAGAGCGCACTTGATGGCCAGACGACGCTGCTTGCGCGGCATGGTGAAGCCATACTTGCGCGGATGGGGGCCAAACACCGTGCCGCCGCCAACCCAGATGGGGCTGCGCGTCGAACCGGAACGGGCACGGCCCGTGCCTTTCTGCCTCCAAGGCTTGCGTCCGCCGCCGCGAACGAGGCCGCGAGTCTTCGTGGAATGCGTGCCAAGACGCTGGGAAGCGAGCTGCAGGACAACCGCCTGATGCAAAAGGCCCGCGTTCATTTCCACGCCAAAAAAGTTTTCATTCAAATCGATATCGCCAACCTTGTTGTTCGCAATATCATAAACTGCTACTGTAGGCATTTACCTTAATCCTCCTTCCAAAACTTAGTTCTTTCCCGGCTTTACGGTATTCTTGATCACAACATAGCTCTTCTTGGGACCGGGAATGGCACCCTTGATGAGGATGAGGTTGCGGTCAGTGTCCACACGAACAACCGTGAGACGCTGCACGGTAACGCGCTCGCCGCCCATACGGCCAGGCAATTTCTTGCCCTTGAGAACACGCCCGCCAGGACCGCTGATCATCGCGCCCGTAGAGCCCGGCTCACGATGGGACTTGGAACCATGTCCCATGGGACCACGAGCGAAGTTGTGGCGCTTGATACCGCCGGCAAAGCCCTTGCCCTTGGAAGTACCAGTAACATCCACCAGTTCCCCGGCAGCAAATATGTCAACGCCGATGGTGTCACCAACGTTATATTCAGAAGCATCCGCCAAACGCATCTCGCGAATGAATTTCACAGGCTTTACGCCAGCCTTATCGAAATGCCCCTTGAGCGGTTTGTTTACCTTGTGTTCCTTCACCTCGCCGAAGCCAAGCTGCACGGCATTGTAGCCATCGTTCTCCACGGTCTTGTTCTGGATTACGATATTATTGCCGGACTCGACAACCGTCACGGGAACGACCTTGCCTTCCTCGGTGAAGATCTGTGTCATACCAAGTTTCCTGCCTAAAATTGCTTTCGACATTCCATCCACCTCCCCGAATTATAATTTGATCTCGATGTCCACACCAGCCGGAAGGTCGAGATGCATGAGGGCATCGACGGTCTTGTTCGTCGGCTGGAGAATGTCGATAAGGCGCTTATGAGTTCTCATCTCGAACTGCTCACGGGAATCCTTGTTGACATGCGGGCTCCTGAGAATCGTGTAGATGTTCTTCTCCGTCGGGAGGGGAATCGGACCAGACACCATGGCGCCGGTCTTCTTTGCAGTATCCACAATCTTGACTGCACTCTGGTCGAGGGCCTTGTGATCATAGGCCTTCAAACGAATCCTGATTTTTTGTTGCTTTGACAATGTGGTTTCCTCCTTATCGTCCGGGCTCGCGGCCCAAACATTTCTCCGTAGCAGTTCCCTCGGTCCTGGCCGAGCCATCTGCCACGTCATCGCACTGGGGGTAAATCAACCCTTAGTTAAGGGCGACGCGAGCGTCGCCCTTTGGGTTACATAGTTATGTGATTAGCCTTCGATCTCGGTGACACGACCAGCGCCAACCGTATGGCCGCCCTCGCGGATAGCGAAGCGGAGGCCCTTCTCGATAGCGATCGGAGTGATGAGCTCAACGTCCATCTCAACGTTATCGCCAGGCATAACCATCTCAGTGCCCTCCGGCAGACGAACCACACCAGTAACGTCCGTCGTGCGGAAGTAGAACTGGGGACGATAGTTCGTGAAGAACGGAGTATGACGGCCGCCCTCTTCCTTGGTCAGGACATAAACCTGAGCCTTGAACTTCGTGTGGGGGTTGATGGAACCCGGCTTTGCGAGAACCTGGCCGCGCTCGATCTCCTTGCGGTCGATACCACGGAGCAGTGCACCGATGTTATCACCAGCAACAGCGCTGTCGAGCATCTTGCGGAACATCTCGATACCGGTGACAACCGTGCTCTTGGACTCATCCTGGAGGCCGACGATCTCAACGGTCTCGTTGAGCTTCAGCTCGCCACGCTCAACACGGCCCGTAGCAACCGTGCCACGGCCAGTGATGGTGAAGACATCCTCTACCGGCATGAGGAACGGCTTATCCGTGTCACGGGTCGGAGTCGGGATGTACTCGTCAACAGCATCCATGAGCTCGAAGATCTTCTTCTTCTGCTCTTCGTCACCCTCAAGAGCCTTCAGTGCGGAACCAGCAACAACGGGGATGTCATCGCCGGGGAACTCATAGCTGGAGAGAAGCTCACGAACTTCCATCTCAACGAGCTCGAGGAGCTCGGGATCGTCTACCTGGTCAACCTTGTTGAGGAAGACAACGATAGCGGGAACGCCGACCTGACGAGCGAGCAGGATGTGCTCACGAGTCTGGGGCATCGGGCCATCAGCAGCGGAAACGACGAGGATTGCACCATCCATCTGTGCAGCGCCGGTGATCATGTTCTTGACATAGTCAGCATGGCCCGGGCAGTCAACGTGTGCATAGTGACGCTTCTCCGTCTCATACTCAACGTGAGCCGTGTTGATGGTGATGCCGCGCTCGCGCTCCTCAGGAGCCTTATCGATATCAGCGTAATCCTCGAACTTGGCCATGCCCTTCTCGGACAGGCACTTCGTGATAGCAGCAGTGAGCGTCGTCTTGCCATGGTCAACGTGACCAATCGTGCCGATGTTCACATGCGGTTTTGTTCTCTCAAACTTTTCTTTAGCCATTAATTTTTTCCTCCCTTATTCACCTTTGTTCTTGGCGACAATCTGATCGGCTATATTCTTAGGAACTTCATCATAGTAGGAAACCTCCATGGAGTAGTTCCCACGGCCCTGGGTTTTGGAACGCAAATCCGTCGAGTACCCGAACATCTCGGAAAGAGGCACAAACCCATTGATGACCTGTGCGCCATTGCGCGCTTCCATGCCGTCGATGCGTCCGCGGCGGGAGTTCAAATCGCCAATGACATCGCCCATGTAATCCTCGGGCACGATGACCTCAACCTTAACATACGGCTCCAAGAGAACCGGATTTGCCTTTTCTGCGCCATTCTTGAATGCCATGGAACCGGCAATCTTGAAGGCAGCCTCCGAGGAGTCAACCTCGTGGAAGGAGCCGTCATAGACAGTGGCCTTGATATCGACCATGGGATAGCCTGCGAGAACGCCGCCCTCCATCGCCTGCTTGACACCTTCCTCGATGGGCTTGATGTATTCCTTGGGAATCACGCCGCCCACGATCTTGTTCTCGAAGGTAAACCCTTCGCCCGGCTCCTGGGGCTCCAGCTTGAGCCAGCAATGACCGTACTGGCCATGGCCGCCGGACTGACGGACGAACTTGCCTTCCGCCTCAACAGATTTCCTGATGGTCTCACGATAGGCAACCTGAGGCTCGCCGACCTTGCAGTCCACCTTGAACTCGCGAAGCATGCGGTCAACGATGATCTGCAGGTGAAGCTCGCCCATGCCGGAGATGATGGTCTGTCCCGTTTCCTCATCCGTATGAACGCGGAACGTGGGATCCTCCTCTGCCAGTTTCTGAAGGGCAACGCCCATCTTCTCCTGGTCATTCTTCGTGGAAGGCTCCACGGCAACCGAGATGACCGGATCCGGGAACTCCATGGACTCCAGGATAATCGGGCTGTTCTCATCGCAAAGCGTATCACCCGTCGTGGTGTCCTTGAGACCAACTGCAGCAGCAATATCACCGCTGTAAACGATATCGATCTCCTTGCGGTTGTTGGCATGCATCTGAAGGATACGCCCGATGCGCTCCTTCTTGCCCTTCGTGGAATTATACACATAGGAACCGGACTGAAGGGTTCCGGAGTATACACGGAAGAAGGTGAGTTTGCCGACATAGGGGTCCGTCATGACCTTGAATGCAAGTGCTGCAAAAGGCTCCTCGTCGCTGGAAGGACGATGATCCTCTTCCTCCGTGTCGGGATTGATGCCCTGAATCGGCGGGATATCCGTCGGTGCCGGCATATAATCCACAACAGCATCCAGCATCGGCTGAACGCCCTTGTTGCGGTAAGAAGTTCCGCAGGTCACGGGGCACATCTTGCAGGCAATGGTTGCCTTGCGGATGGCAGCCTTGATTTCCTCCTCGGAAACCTCCTCACCGCCAAGATACTTCTCCATGAGGTCATCATCGAACTCGGCAACTGCCTCAAGAAGTTTCTCACGATACTCATCCGCCACATCCTTCATGTCATCAGGGATATCCACCTCATCAGCGACTTTCCCGAGATCATCCTCATAGATGATGGCTTCCATCTTGATGAGATCAACAATGCCCTTGAAGCTATCCTCAGCGCCAATCGGCAACTGAATGGGAACAGCATTCGCATTGAGGCGCTCCTTCATCATCTTGATGACATTAAAGAAATCCGCGCCAGTGATATCCATCTTATTGACATATGCCATGCGCGGAACGTTGTATTTCTCAGCCTGACGCCATACGGTCTCAGTCTGGGGCTCAACACCGCCACGAGCAGTCAGTACTGCCACAGCGCCATCCAGAACCCTCAGGGAGCGCTCAACCTCCACGGTGAAATCCACGTGGCCCGGCGTATCGATGATGTTGATGCGGTGGCCTTTCCAATGGCAGGTCGTAGCGGCCGACGTAATCGTAATGCCGCGCTCCTGCTCCTGGACCATCCAGTCCATCGTGGCAGCACCATCATGAACCTCGCCAATCTTGTGGTTAATTCCCGTATAGAAGAGGATGCGCTCGGTCGTTGTCGTCTTTCCGGCATCGATATGTGCCATGATGCCGATGTTGCGAGTCTTTTCAAGCGAAAACTCTCTTGCCACTTCTAAAATCTCTCCTTAAAACTTACCAACGATAATGCGCGAACGCCTTGTTTGCCTCTGCCATCTTATGGGTATCTTCCTTCTTCTTGATGGCCGCGCCTGTATTATTGGCTGCATCCATAAGTTCACCGGAAAGACGCTCATCCATGGTCTTCTCGCCACGGAGGCGCGCATAATTGACCAACCAGCGAATGCCGAGGGTCATACGGCGGTCCGGACGAACCTCCACCGGCACCTGATAGTTGGCGCCACCCACACGGCGTGCGCGAACCTCCAGAACCGGCATGACATTCTTGAGTGCGGTTTCAAAGACCTCCAACGGATCCTTGCCCGTCTTTGCGCGGATAGTCTCAAACGCATCGTATACAACACGCTCGGCAACGCTCTTCTTGCCCGAAAGCATTACCTTGTTGATGAATTTCGTAACTGTCTTGGAATGATATACCGGATCCGGCAATACATCCCGCTTAGGTACGGCACCTTTTCTAGGCATTGCTTTACCTCCTTTTCACAATCTTTCACAAAGCCGTATTATTTCTTCTTGGCTCTCTTCGCACCATACTTGGAGCGAGCCTGGCCGCGATCCTGAACGCCTGCAGTATCCAGGGAACCACGGATGATGTGGTAACGGACACCAGGCAGGTCCTTGACACGACCGCCACGAATCAAAACAACACTGTGCTCCTGAAGATTATGACCGATGCCCGGGATATATGCGGTCACCTCGATGCTGTTCGTGAGACGGACACGAGCGACCTTACGCAGTGCGGAATTCGGCTTCTTCGGCGTGGTCGTGTAAACACGCGTGCAAACGCCGCGCTTCTGCGGGCAATTCTTAAGTGCTGGTGCTGTAGATTTCTCCTGCATGCTTTTCCTGCTCTTGCGGACTAACTGATTTATTGTAGGCATACATGCACCTCCTTCCTTCCTATTGAGAATTTATTATTTATGAAAGCATCACGGCCGAGCCGCAATGTTTCTAACAACATAGGCTTCACTGAAGTATTGCTGCCGCAGCAGCGCCAACCTCGATGCCACATGCTTCCCCGAGAGCCTTCATGGTCTCCACATGGACAAGCTTCACGGATTGCTCCTTGCAGGACTCCAGCAGCGGCTCGAGGTAATGCGCATCCGCATCATCCGCAACGTACACGCCTTGGGCTATGCCCTTCCGCAACGCCTTGGTGACCTGCTTGATGCCAATCACCCGATTTGCATTTTTCAGCGCCTCAAGTGCCATTTTCATCGCTCCTCTGCCACTACTATGTGCCCCGAATCAGGCACTTCTATATAGTAGCATCGAGGAAAAACAAAGTCAACACCTAATTTTATCAAGTTTTCCATGTACACGCATCCCCGTGTGTCATTTTTTGTCCATACCAGATGAACCAATACAAACCAAAAGCCAGTACGTCCTAAACATCATAAATATGCCGTGGGCAGAAAAGAATCCCTGCCCACGGCTGCAGAAACCGTAATTCACTTTTCTTCCTTCACATGTTCCATGTCCTGGGCCTTTACATAATCGTAAACAACACCATACTGGAGCCAGCAGTCAATGGAATTTATGATGATTTCCATGATCGTGTGGGCACTCAGCGCGAAATTGCTGATCTCGCAGATCTTGACCTGCTTGTCGGTCTTGATATGCTGAAACATGACAATGATGGAATAAGGATGGAAGGACAGCAAATAATGATTGCCCGTCGCTCCCTCCGTAAGCTTCATGATTCCCGTGTAATCGGGGTCGATCAGGTGAAACCCGAACTGCTGCAGCCGTTCTGCAAGAACCGGCTTCACATTCCGGTGAAAATCTGCATTCACCTTGTCGCGCTTGGCCTCAAGCTCTGAAAATGTGGGAAAACTGAACATATATAAACACACTCCTTAAGAATTATTCTGTGGTATGATCCGGCATACGATGGTACGCTCGGAGAGTATCTGGGCATGACGGAAAAAGAAGATGATCCCATCGACGGGAGATTGTATCTCCTCGCAAGGCTTTGCTGTATAAGGGTCCAGGATACTGGCTACCATCTCGCCGGCAGCCACTTTGTCCCCCGGACGTTTTTGGGGAAGCAGGATGCCGGCACTGGAAGAGCGAATCGCCACCATCTGGCCCTCATTCACGCAGACGGTCTTGCAGCCTGCCGGCACTTCCTGTGATGACAATCCATAACGATGCAGGAAGCGAAGGATGCTTTCCACCGCCACCTCTGCGCTCTCCGGCTCGATATCGCGGGTAGCCCTTGTGTATAAGGAAAAGGTATTCGTGCCCCATATCTGCCAATTATAATTGAGAGTAACCGTATCATACGGATGGGGGGAACGAATCACGAGATAAGGAAGGCCAAAATCCAGACCCGCATCATCTTTCTGAAAGCCCGTCTCCATGATGCGCACATGGGGAACGAAATCCCCCGAAAGATAGAAACTGGTGAGATGGATACCCCATTGATAGCCCTGCAATGCCTGAAAAATGCGATGGGCCAGCCGCTGCGTGGTTTCCCCATCTGCATAGCCGGGAAACATGCGGTTGATATCTGTATTGTCAAGGGGCCAGAAACGCCGGCTGACATTCATGGAGAATTGCGCCATACAAGGAACGACAAGGATCCCTGCCGACAATGCCCCATCCCTCTCCAATTTTTCCAGCCTTTGGATCAGACGGGCTGCGGTATACATCTGCTGGAACTCGTCCCCGCGGATCGCTCCCATGACGGCAAGGGTCTTGTCCCCGCTGCCGAAGCAAAACCCATAGACAGGAATCGGCTGACGGTATGGGAGCGCGGATATCGTGCAAAGGATTTCCCTTTTCATCTGGCAACACCCCCTAACACCCGGGCAATCAGAGAGCCTTCGTTCACGATGGGGTATTCCCGCAGCGTAAAGACCATGCCGCTCAGAGGACTCAACAGCTTCTCGCTGATCTCTCCCGTGAAAGGATTGGAAACGATGCCGATGGTCTGCCCCTGCTCCACCCGGTCCGCATGGCTGACCCTGGGAAGGAATATCCCGGATTCCGATGCGTTGACGAAGCCCACATGCCCATCCGTGCTGACAATGGGAGGCTGGACAGGGATGGCTGGCTCGTCCAGCATGCCCAACTCATTCATGACGGAAAAAATACCATAGATGAGCTGGTTTCCATACCGTTCCGTAATGCGCATGCCAACTCCCATCTCAACCACCAGTGTGGGGGTGCCTATATCATTCAGGCTATAGGCCAGGGTGCTTTCCAGAACAGTCGTGGCGGCATGCACCCAAACGAAATCCATATTGAGAAGCTTCGCAAAGGGCATGAGCTGGTCCACGCTCTTCTCGTTGATGCGAATCTGTGGAATCTCCCGCAAGAAGATATTGCTGGCATGGATGTCGATACACAGGTCGGCTCCCGCAATATCCCGGACGATGCCGTCCGCAATGTATTCATTCATGGTTTCCGTGCGGCTTCCCGGAAAAATCCGGTTCATGTCCAGGTCAAATCCCGGCAGCCCACGATAGATGGTGCTGATGCCCAGAGGATTCAACGCCGGATAGATGTCCACCGTTCCATGCAGGATCTGCCGTTTTTGTTCCAGAAGACGAGCGAGCTTCCAGGCAACATACTGCCCCTCCAGCTCATCTCCATGAGTTCCCGTCACAACGGCAATCCGACGGGAATCAGGGTCTGCCCCCTCAATCCGGTTCTTCCGGATGGCCAGTTCCTCACCTACCGGCAACTGGGCAGAGACCACTGTTTGTATCATCGGATACCACCTTCCTTCATCCTTCCATTACTTGCATAAAGGACTGCTGCATCTGGAAGGCATTCCCTTTGAAAACACCCCGTTCAGTCGGACAATCTCCATAATCCCGCCCGACAGCGAGGACGATATACCCCTCATCCGCATGGCAGGCTCTTGTGGGGTCATAACCGTACCAGATGCCGTCCTGCCACACCTCTGCCCAGGCATGGGTGGCTCCCTCTCCCTTGGGCAGACCGCACACATAGCGGGCAGGTATTCCTGCCATACGGGCAAGAGAGATGAACACATGGGCATAATCCTGACAAACACCGCTTTTGCTCTGGAATGCTTCGGCAGCCGTCGTATTGACATCCGTCGTGCCGGGAGCATAGGAGAACCAGGCATGAACCGCGTCCGCGATGAGCTCCGCATCCTCAAGCGGCCCGCCTTTCAGCCCAAGCTGATGGGCAAATTCCTTCATTTCCGGAGAAGGTTTTGTCATCGAGGAATCATAACGATAGCAAGGAGAACATTCCTCCCGATCCTTCTTCTGGTCATCCCTCAGCACCACACCACTTACCGCATAGGAAAGACTGTCATGCTCCTCTGCCATCCATCCGGCAATGGTGGTGTTCCCAAAGGAATCCCTTCCTTTTGCCAGGGATTCCATCGGAAGCTTCCCCCCGGATATGAGGACATCATGGGAAACCAGCTCCTGTCCCGCTGCAAGGCGCGGCAGGCAGCGGAGCAGGAATGCATGGTCAGTCACAGAAGTGGAGAAAGTCAGGCAACTGGAAAACTCAAACTCCAACTTTTTCATGGAATCCTTCCCCTCCCCAAGTCATAACTGAAACAAGGATTCATCCGCATGCTTCATGTCATATCTGGAAATCGTGATCCCGCGCCCCTGATCCAGAAGGTGTTTCTGTATCTGCAGAATGGACAGGGCATTCAGGTCCATAGACACCAGAAGCGAAAGATGATCTGTATACAGGATGAGTTCATCAACGGCCTTTCGCAGCTGCTCATCAGGATATCCAAAGCTCAAATACAAGCTGATGCGTTCCACCATGGAGCCGCATTTGATCATATTGCGAATACCGAGATGGTCGATATAGACATCGCAGCTCCCCGTAAAGGCCATCATAAGGTCGCAGACCCTCTGGAATCCCAGTCCGGGGTTTACGCTGACAGAAGCATTGTCCATGGCATAAACCGCCATTTGCAGATAGGAAAGGGTATTGCTGCCGATGTTCTCCCGGAGCACCATGCCATTTCCCAGCATGAACTCGGCTGCCGAGCGTATGGAGTCCGGATTTTTCTTGTCAAAGATATAGCGGCGCATGAAATTATGCGGGTTGGTATATGGACAGGGAATATCCAAACTCCGGCAAAAGCCTTGATAGTCGATGGGCTTGCCATCCAGCATCGTATCATACCATCCGATCAGATAGCGAAGGGTAGCATCGACGCGGGCAGCGTAGCGCCCAAGCCAAAACAAGTGGCTGATTTTTGTTATTGAGAGACCATAATCCATGTGTCCTTGAAACCTCCTCCTTGAGATGAGTTCACAACAAAGCTGTCCGGATTCCTGGAAAACCTCGTAAGCCCGCTGGGCCACACGACGGTATCCTTCCCCGACAGGACGAAGGCACGCAGGTCCGCCTTGCGCATGACCTGTTGCCCGTCGTCCTCCAGAATCGGAAGCTCCTGAAAATCAATGACGGATTGGGATATGAAACGACGAGGCTCTTTCTGTATCGTTTCCTTGAGATTTCCCAATTCCTCTTCCGACAGGTCACAGCCGAATACGACACCATAACCTCCCGCCTCTGCCACATCCTTGATGACAAGCTCCTGCAGATGCGACAATGTGTACTCCATATCCTCCCGGAAATAGGGAAGATAGGTCGGCGCATTGTGGAGAATGGGTTTTTCTCCCAAATAATAGGAAATCATCTTGGGAACAAAATAGTAGATGCCCTTGTCGTCTGCCACTCCATTGCCCGGAGCGTTCAAGATGGCAACATTGCCTGCACGATAGGCATCCATGAGATTCGGAACGCCGATGAGAGAGGATGGCTCGAAGCAGAGCGGATCGAGATATTCATCGCTCACACGGCGATAGATTGCCCCAATGCGCACAGGGTCCTGGCTCGTCCGATAGTAAAGCACCTGCTGGTCTACGAACAAGTCCGCGCTCTCCGCAAGGATTGCCCCTGATTGTTCCGCCAGGTAGGAATGTTCAAAGTATGCTGCATTGTATCTTCCCGGCGTGAAGATGACATTGATGCCTCCCCGATTCACGTGATCCATGACTTCCTTGAGCATCTCGCCATAATCGCGGTTATCCTGCACAGAATTCTGCCGAAAGGTATTGGGACTGCAGTTTCGGCAAAGGGCACGGGCAATCAAGGGATAGGATGCGCCGGAAGGAATCCGCAGATTGTCCTCCAGAACATACCAGACGCCGTCCTTCCCCAGAACGAGGTCGATGCCGGAAATGTGGCTGTAAATGGATTCCGGCGGCTGGATGCCTTCGCATTCTGCCAGATATCCCGGAGAACGATAGACGAATTCCTCCGGAACGATTCCATCGCGAAGGATCTCCTTCTTTCCGTAAATATCCGAAAGGAAACGATTGAGTGCCATGACACGCTGACGCAGCCCTTTCTCAAGCAAAGAGAAATCGTCCTGGCCTATCTGTCTCGGGATAGGATCAAAGGGGAACAGGCGCTCATGAAATACGCCGTTTTTGTAGATTCCAAACTTCACGCCATACCGGGCAAGCTGCTCATTGACTTGCTCCTTGTGCATGAGCAATTCGTTCATGGTCTCCACTTCCTTTCGCATACAAAAAAGCAGGACAATGGCACTTCAGACGCCATTGTCCTGCTTGTTATTACTATTACTATGTGAAGTAATTATAGCAGATATGTTATTTTTGTCAAGACAAAAGTTGAACAGGAAACATATCCGCAGAAGATGAATACAAAAAACAATACAGATTCAGAAGCCCGTGCGCTTGAACATCTTTGCGAGTTCGTCACTGGAGAACTTGAGGATCGTCGGCCTTCCATGAGGACAGGTATAAGGATACGCAGTTGCCGCAAGTTCCTCCAGAACGATCTGCATCTGGCGCAGATTGAGCTCGTCCCCTGCCTTGATGGCGGCGCGGCAAGCCGTTGTCGCCAGAACCTGCTTCCGTATCTCCTTTGCCGTAACCCGGTGCATCTCACGAAGATTCACCAGGATTTCCCGAATGACATCCTCTGCTTCTCCCACGGGGATATCTGCGGGAACTTCCGTGAGGCGGAATTCCTTCGGACCGCTGGGCTCCAGGGAAAACCCAAGGCTTTGAAAAAGCTCCCGATTCTCCTCGATCAGACCTGCTTCTGCAGCATCGAAGCCCAGGACAAGATGCACAAGAAGCTGTTGGGAGGGAATGCCCTCCGACATGGCAGAGAGCTTGTCAAAGAGGATCCTCTCGTGAGCCGCATGCTGGTCGACAATATATAGCCCCTTGAGGTCCTGTGCGATGATATAGCACTTGTCCACCTGCCCGATGGGGAGAATGCTCCCTTCATAGGACAGCCTTTCATCCACTGCGGCAGAGAATACCCCTTCTCCAGTCTCCATGACCTGATCCGGCTTCTTATCCAGGGACGGTGAAAATCCACCTGGGGCAGCATCTTTTCGGTCTATCATCCCCAAAAGGCTCCCTTGAACGGATTCCTGCGCTTCCTGAAAACTCACAGCAGCGGTTCCTTTCGGTGCATGGCTCACTGCCTCATAGATGGTCTTTGGCCGAAAAGCTCCCGATGCTTCTTCCTGCCGGGGTGCCGAGGCCGGCACAAAGTGCATGGGCTCCATCGTATAATGGCGCTCTGCCTTCTCCACGGGAGCGGCCACTTTCTGCAGGGACTGTCCTGCCGGACGTATAGCATCCAGGACGGATTTATAGACCGCCTTGAAAATACGGCTTTCGTCCTCAAACTTCATCTCCGTTTTCTGCGGATGCACATTGACATCAATGGTACGCTGTGGCACGGTGACATGAAGCACTGCCAGTGGAAAACCGCTCTTGGGCACAAGGGAGCGATAGGCATTGTCGATTGCCTTTGCCATTGCCCGGTTCTGGATGACCCGGCCATTGACGATGCAGGTCTGCCATGCACGACTGCTCTTGAGCATCGAAGGCTTCGTGATATAACCAGAAATACGGGTATCCCCATCCTCAAAATGGAGCCCCAGCAGGGACTCTGCCACATTGCCCCCGTAAATGCTCCGAATGGCATCGTAAAGATTGCCATTTCCGGGTGTCACGAGGGAAAGCTTGTTGTTGTTCACAAAACGGAAGGCAATGTCCGGACGGGAAAGGGCGAGCTTCACGATGAAATCGTTGATTTTCCCCGCCTCGGTATGATTCGTCTTCAGGAATTTCTTTCGGGCAGGCGTATTGAAGAAAAGATCCTCCACCTTGATGGTCGTTCCGATATTGCAACCGGTTTCCCGGATCTCCGGCTCCTTTCCTCCAACGATGTCCACCCTTGTCCCAAGTTCACTGCCTTCCTGACGGGTCAGCATGGAAAAACGGGCAACCGATGCAATGGTGGGAAGGGCTTCCCCCCGGAATCCCATGGTGGAAATCGTTCCGAGATCCCCCACTTCCCGTATCTTGCTGGTGGCATGGCGAAGGATTGCCATCCGGGCATCTTCCACAGACATGCCCCTGCCATTGTCCGTCACACGCATAAAACTGGTGCCGCCAGCCATGATCTCCACTTCGATCTGCCTTGCCCCGGCATCCATGGAATTCTCCACAAGCTCCTTGATGACGGAAGCGGGGCGCTCCACCACCTCGCCTGCAGCAATCTTGTTAATGGTACTGTCATCCAATACATGGATCGTGCTCATAAGCGTCCCGTCTCCTTCTTCGCCTGTTCCTGCAATCGGTACAGTTCGTTCATCGCCTCCAGCGGCGTCATGGACATGACATCCAGGGAAAGCAGTTCCTCACTGATGGCCGAGGAAAAAAGCGACCCCATGACCTCCGCCTGTGCTACAGCTTCCTTCTTCGCATTCTTCGCATCCTTCTCCTCTACACTGCCGCTGCCGGACGGGGCCTGCTCCGCTTCCAGGGATTCCAGGATGAGCTCAGCCCGCTGGGTAACGGATTTCGGCAGTCCTGCCAGCCGCGCCACATGGATGCCATAGGATTTGTCCGCGCTTCCCGTGACGATGCGGCGGAGAAAAGCCACCTGCGTCCCCCGCTCCTTTACCGCCACGCAGAAATTCCGTATCTTTTCATTTTCCATGTCCGTGAGCTCATGGTAATGGGTGGCAAACAATGTCTTGGCATGGATTTTTTTCGCGATGTGCTCCACCACCGCCCTTGCAATGCTCATGCCGTCATAGGTGCTGGTTCCCCTGCCGATCTCATCAAGGATCACCAGACTGTCCTTTGTGGCATATTTCAAGATCTGGGCCACCTCATTCATCTCTACCATGAAGGTGCTCTGCCCGCTCACAAGGTCATCGCTGGCACCGATTCGCGTGAAGATGCGGTCCACCGGGGCAATCGATGCCTCCCTGGCAGGCAGGAAGCTCCCCACCTGTGCCATCAGCGTCAAAAGGGCAACCTGACGCATATAGGTGGACTTGCCCGCCATATTCGGGCCTGTGATCAGCATGATCTCGCAATCCTCGTGATTGATGTGCGTATCATTTGGGACAAAGAGCTCCCTCGTCAAAATGCGTTCCACCAGGGGATGCCGCCCGTCCTTGATGTCGATTTCCCCGTTCATCATCATGCGGGGACGCACATAATTGTACGAGGATGCCGCCTCCGCAAACCCTGCGAGCACATCGGCAATCGCGATCTCATGGGCAGTCTGCTGGATACTGGAAAGCCGTGTCTTGATGGTTTCCCGGATTTCGGTAAACATCTGGTATTCGATATTGACAATCTTCTCCTGTGCCCCCAGGATTTTCGTCTCGAATTCCTTCAGTTCCTCCGTGATATATCTCTCGGCATTGGCCAGCGTCTGCTTGCGGACATAACGGGCAGGGACGAGATCCGTTCCGCTGTGCCTCACCTCTATGTAGTAGCCAAAAACCTTGTTGTAGCCGATCTTCAGGGAGCGGATGCCCGTGGCTTCCTTCTCCCGCTCCTCGATTTCCTGCAGCATGCTCTTGCTGTCATGGGCAACGCGGCGGTACTCATCCAGTTCCTGATTGTACCCGTCCTTGATGATGCCCCCATCCCGGAGGGTAATTCCCGGCTCCTCCACAATGGATTTCTGCAGGAGTTCCACAAGGTCATCATAGACCTGGATATTCCCATAGCAATGCTGCAGAAGTGCCGACTTTGCAGAGGAAAGTTGCTGCTTGATGGCCGGCAGGCACATGAGGGATACCTTCAGGGCAATGAGATCCCTGGCATTGGCCGTCCCAACCTCAATCCTGGTGAGCAGGCGCTCAAAATCCCGGATATCCTTGCAGCCGGAACGAAGCTCCCCCCGCAGGGCGAAATCCTTTGCCAGTTCCTCCACAGCATCCAGCCGCTGATTGATCTTCAAGACATTGAGCAACGGACTCTCCAGCCATTTTTTGAGCAAGCGGCTTCCCATGGGAGTCTGTGTAAAGTCCAACACGCCCAGAAGTGTGTCCTTTTTGCCGCCGTCCCGAAGGTTTCGCGTAATTTCCAGATTGCGCAGGGTATAGGTATCGAGAACGAGATTCTCCGAGACATCCAGATACAAAAGCTTCGACAGATGGGAAAGGTCTGTCCGCACCGTGTCGTGAAGATAATCGAGAAGTGTTGCCACCGCTTCCTGTGCAACAGGCTCTTTCGGGCGATTGTCCGCATCGAAATGCTGCACGATCCGGTCCTCCACGGCCTGGGAAATCCTTGGGATATCCGTAAAGGCGCACCTGCTCATGCGAAGGGACATGAACTCCTCCAAGGCTTCCCGAAAGGAAACCTCCCCCACAACGAGCAATTCGGGCATCATGAGACGGTAGAGCTCATCGAAAAGTCCCTGCAGGCGGTCCTGCCCACGGTAGATGCCATAAAAACATTCCCCCGTCGAGATATCCGCCCCTGCCAGAACGATTTCCTCATCCTTTTCATGAAGCAAGGCAATATAGTTGTTCTGGGCATCCTTCAGGGCCGTTTCCGAAAGCACGGTTCCGGGAGTCACGACCTTGATGACCTCCCGCCTGGTAAGTCCTTTTGCCTTCGGATCGCCAATCTGCTCGGCAATCGCCACCTTGTAGCCCTTGCCGATGAGCTTGTTGACATAGGATTCCGCCGCATGATAGGGAACCCCGCACATGGGAGCCCTCTCCATATCACCGCTGCGGCTCGTGAGGGTAAGCCCCAGTTCTCTGGAGGCAGTCTTTGCATCCTCAAAGAACATCTCATAGAAATCGCCCAGCCGAAAGAAGAGTATCGTATCGGGATACTGCTCCTTTGTCGCCAGATATTGCTGCATCATAGGGGTTAGTTCCATGAGTTCTCCTCCATTTATTGCATTTCCTTATTGAATCTCGCCCTTCAGCACCCAGGTCTGGGGCTGGGTAATCCGTACCTGCACAAAATCACCGGGAGCTTCCGCGCCATGCCGCCAAAGGACAATCTTGTTGGTGCGGGTGCGTCCCGTCCAGATTTCATCATCGTTCTTGCTGGCACCTTCCACCATGACCTCCAGGGTCTTTCCCCGCAAGGTCTCATTGATTTCCCTGCTGATACCGTTCTGGACATCCATCAACTCGCTCAGGCGGCGCTTCTTGCATGCCTCGTCCACCTGGTTCTCCATGGTCGCCGCCGGAGTTCCCGAACGCCTCGAGTAGAGAAAGGTGTAGGCAGAATCATAGCGGATCTCCTTGATGAAGTCCAGCATTGCATGGAAATCCTCTTCCGTCTCCCCCGGAAAACCCACAATGATATCCGTGGTAATGCTCGCCTCCGGCAGATTCTCCCGGATCTTCCGCGCCAAATCCCTGTACTTCTCCACCGTATACACGCGGTTCATGGCCTTCAGGATGCGGTTCGTCCCATGCTGCACCGGCAGATGGATGTGCTCGCAGATATGCTTTCCATCCCGGATTGCCTCGATGACCCTGTCGCTGAGATCCTTCGGATGGGAGGTCATGAACCGCACCCGCTGGATTCCCGGAACTGCATCCACCCTCGAAAGAAGCTCTGCAAAATCCGCCTTTCCATGATCCTTCCCATAGGAATTGACATTCTGTCCCAGCAGGGTGATCTCCTTGTATCCCTTGCCCACGGCCTCTTCCACTTCCCGAACCACATCCTCCGGCAAGCGGCTGCGCTCCCGGCCGCGTACATAAGGAACAATGCAATAGGTGCAGAAATTGTTGCAGCCGTACATGATGGGAACCCATGCGGAAAATTTGCCCCCCCGCGTCACCGGCATTCCCTCCGGCAATTCCGTCTCGCCGATGCTGACATCCACGACATGTCCGCGTTCTGCCTGGATTCCCTCCACCACATGGACGAGTTCATGCACCTTGTTGGTTCCCAGGACAAAATCGATATGGGGTGCCCGGCGGATGAGCTTTTCCCCTTCCTTCTGAGCCATGCAGCCGGTAATGCCGAAAATCAGATTGGGATTCCTTTCCTTTATATGCTTGATTTCCCCAATTTTTCCATATACCTTGTCCTCTGCGGTTTCCCTTACGCAGCAGGTGTTGAGCAGAATGAGGTCTGCCTCTCCCATGGCTTCCGTCCGCTCATAGCCAATCGTCCCAAGCTGTCCTTCCATGCGTTCCGCATCCGAGACGTTCATCTGGCAGCCATAGACACCAATAAATGCTTTCTTCATAGAAACTCCTTCGTGTCAAAAATCAATACTCACACTACTATACCACATACCAACGGATGAATTCAAACGACAAAAAACCCGGAAACAGGCTTCCGGGCGGATGATGTCATGTTTGGAGGCGACACCCAGAATCGAACTGGGGATAAAGGTTTTGCAGACCTCGGCCTTACCACTTGGCTATGTCGCCAAACACACGATATATATTTGTCATGCGCAATCTCTGCACTCTTCTGCAATTTGGAGGCGACACCCAGAATCGAACTGGGGATAAAGGTTTTGCAGACCTCGGCCTTACCACTTGGCTATGTCGCCTTGAATGGAGCGGAAAACGAGGCTCGAACTCGCGACCCCCACCTTGGCAAGGTGGTGCTCTACCACTGAGCTATTTCCGCAAGAATGGCGACCCGAAGGGGACTTGAACCCCTGACCTCCGCCGTGACAGGGCGGCATTCTAACCAACTAAACTACCGGGCCGCAAAGGCATCGCTTTTCAACGACAGCCTATATTATACATAGACCAGTCAAGATTGTCAACCATGCATCAAAGAAATTCTTCTTGTCGCTTTACAAAATGCGAAAATATCGATATGATAATTCGTATATCATAAAAAATGCAAAGGAGAATTACCATGAAAGCATCAAAAAATCTTGTCCTTTTCTTCCTGGCCTGTGCTATTTCCATTCTGCTTCCACCTGTCTCCCATGCAGCCGGGATAGAGCCTCCCCTGCTCTCCGTCAGCGGACAAGGCATGGCCCAGGCTGCGCCGGATGAGGCCGTCGTCACCATCAGCGTCACCAACCATGCTTCTGATGCCAAAACCGCCCAGCAGGTGAATGCCTCCAAGGCCAGCGCCATCCAGAATGCCATCAAGGCCCTCGGCATTGAGGACAAGGACATCCAGACACGCAACTATTCCTTCTATCCCACCTATAGCTCGGAAAGAGGCCAGGAAAATGAGATCAACGGTTACCAGGCAAGCAATTCCATTCTCGTAACCATCCGTGATCTCGAGCTCGTCGGCCGGGTCATCGACACGGCTTTGGGTTACGGTGCAAACCAGATTTCTTCTTTGGACTTTCGCATCCGGAATACGGAAAAGCTCCGCAAGGAAGCACTGACTGCTGCCATCCGGGATGCCAGGAACAAGGCGGATATCATCGCCCAGGGACTCGGCAAGCGCATCGTCGGCATAAAGACCGTATCCGAGGATACCGGCAACATAGGCCATCGCACTTACAGCATGGCAATGCTTGCCAAGTCAAACACCATGGAGGACAGCACCCCCATCGAAGCCGGAACCCTCACCCTCGATGCCTCTGTGCATATCGACTATATTCTCGACAACTGACCATCTGATAAGCAAGGAGTCCTTTCTTTGAAAAAACCTCGTCTGGCTGCAATCGAGTACATCCGCGGCATTTCCATGATGGGTGTCATCGGCATCCATGTGGGATCCCAGTACCTTGAAAACCCTTCTGCCAACCTCCACCTCGTTGCTCTCTTCGATGTGTTCACCCGTTTCAGTGTCCCCATCTTTTTCTTCATCTCGGCTTTCGGGCTCTTCTACAACCTTGACATCAAGGAGCCCTTCGACTACAAAGGATTCATGAAGCGCCGCTTCCGCACGGTTCTCATCCCCTACATCTCCTGGTCTTTTTTCTATATCATCACGAACAGCCTATTCCACGGTGCCAGGTTCCCCTCTGCACTGGAACTTGTCCGCCTCTTCTTCTTCGGCCTGACCCAGTACCATCTCTATTTCCTCGTGATACTGCTCTGGTTCTACCTCCTCATGCCATGCTGGATTGTCATGGTACGGCATATGAACTGGAAAGGCATGGCACTGCTTCTGCTTCTCCAAATCGGTTTCAACTATGTTTCCAGCTTCAATGCCACACTTTACTACTTCATAGCGGACCTGCCCGATGATTCCCTTCTCAAGCCATTCCTGGCCTATCGGCTGAATTATTGGGTATTCCATTACATCTTCATCTTCCTGCTCGGCGGATGGCTTTCTGTGCACATCCTCAAATTCCAGAAGTTCATGCAGGAGCACCGCACCGGCATCTGTCTTTCGTTCTGGCTGACCCTTGCCGCCCTGCTGGGCTATTACTATAAGATCATCTTCTCAGGAGCCACTCTGCTCGATGGCATTTATACCGCACACCAGCTTTGCCCTGCGGGAGTCCTCTACACCATCGCCGCTTCTATCTTTTTCTTCACGATATTCACCTACCAAAGATATCCGGATTTCCTTAATCCTGTGTTCTCCCTCCTGGGGCGGCATTCTTATTTTGCCTATCTGGCGCATCCCGTATTCCTCACGACCTACAGCATTGCACTGGCCCGTTCCGGCCACATCATGACAGCGCCTCTTGCCATTCTCATGTATCTTGCAGTCCTGTGCTCTGTTATGCTTGCGGCGATTCTCTGCCGCCGTATCGGCAACCATATACCTATCTTGAACCTATTGAGCATAGGTATTTCTTCCCAAAAATGATAATGTTGCTAAAATCACCTAAAAATTATACCCATGTATACTTTAAAAATCCCTTATATGATATATAATAAACGTGATTATTTTCATGCGAGGTAAAAATACATGAAACCCAACAACGAAGAAAAAGAGATTTGTGATCTGACGCGCAAGATCATCCATGCGTATTACGTTGAGAACGACCTGGATGTGCTCTTTGACTACATGGCACCGGACATCATCTGGGTAGGCGTCGCAAAATCTGCCCACGCCGAAGGCAAGGATGCTGTCAAGAGGGCTTTCCTGGACGGCCGGCCATCCATGTTTGCCTGCAAGCTGTTCGAGGAGTTTTGCCGTGCGGTTCCCGTCAGCAAAGACTACTGGCTCTGCATCATAAACAATGATGTGGAACCGCAGAATACCAGCCTTTACACCATGCGGGAGTGCCAGCATTCCACCTTCCTTTACCGCCGCCTTCCGGAGCCAGAAATCATTGGTGCAGAGAACAACATCGAAAAGAGATGGGAAATCTTCCATCTCAACAATTCCATCGCCTGGTCAAAGCTGGCAGAAAAAGAGCTTTTCGCCATGCAGGCTGCCCGCAAGAACCGGCGCCTCTTCCGTGGTTCCCGCAAGACGGACTCCAGGGAACGGCTCATCGTCACCCTGCTCCGGCAGGGGCTGTCCAACCGGGAAATTGCCGAGCACATGAGTGTTGCGGAAATTACCGTCAAAAAGGCCCTCTCCAAACTCTACCGAAAATACGGAGTAACCAATCGCACGGGGCTGATCATGTACTTCAACAACGACAATGGCAACGGTAATGGCAATGGCAACGGTAATGGCAATGGCAACGGTAATGGCAATGGCAACGGTAATGGCAATGGCAACGGTAAATAAACACATAACATAAGGAGCAATGCCATAGAACGGCATTGCTCCTTATGTTATACAGCATCATATATATTTTATCCCTCGCCTCCAGGCATCTGTGGCGGTTCTCCCTGAAAACCTCCCTTGGCATGCATGTCTCCAAAACCGCCCGGCGGCATCATCATTCCATTAGGGCCGCCAAAACCTCCCTTGCCATTCCAAAGGGACTTGGCATCCACACCTAAAGATTTGGCAACATCTTCCCACCGATTATTGATTTTCTTCATTGCAAGAACAGACTGGATGTTTTTACCCGATTCCTTTGCCAGGACTGCCGCTGCTTCAATGTCCTGCGGAAGATAGCCATCTCCCAGGAGTGCCTTTGCGGTGCCCTCATCCACATTGCCATGCTCCGCCATACGAGCTGCCGTCAGGGAATTCATCTCCTCTTTCATCTGCTCCCATGTAACCCCCAGGGATTCCTGTATCTCCTTCCAGTGTTTGTCCTCCGTCTTCATCGCCAATACATCCTTGAAGGATTTGCCGCTGATCTTTGCCAGCATGGCCGCATGCCCTACATTGCGGAAATCCTTCTTGTCATTGAGTGCCTCCAGGACCTCGTCCTTATTCACTTGGAAGGTATCGGCAATCTTCTGTGCCACCGTATCCGTATCCATCTGTGGAGGCTGCAGCATCCCCGGCTGCCCTTTGCATTCGATGCAGTCATGCTTGCCATTCTCCTGCTGCGATGCCTGTACATAAGTAAACCCGCCGGCAAGGAGCACTGCCCCTGCCATCATTCCTACAATCATCTTTTTTGTCATGATCATCATGTCCCATCGCCTTTCCAAAAATAATTTTCTAGGAACTTTCCATAGTTTTATTTTATTTTGCAGGAATTAGAGCGTCTTTAGTCGAACATTAGAATTGTGTAAGATGTATAAAAGCCTGTTTCGCAGAAAAGAGGTGACTAGAATGACAGCACAGGAACTGGAGAAGCTCGTCCAGGATAAGCTGGATGAGGCTTATAAGGGATTGGAGCATCCCAAGAAGTTCTTCATTACTGCAAACGGTCGCGGCGTTACTGACGGTGGCGATCTCTACAACGCTGTGCTGGAGGATGTCATGCGCATCGTCCAGAAGGCAATGACAGAGGTTCTCAAGGAGACCGTTTTGAAAAAGTAATCTGCACAGCAAGAAGGCTGGCGCAATGCATACACAATTGCGCCAGCCTTCTTCATTTTCTTCTTTATGTTATCAGAATTTTTCCTTTATTTCTTTATCGCTTCCCTCGATGAAACGAATGAACATATCCGGGGCAATGATCTCATCATCCAGCTGAATCAGGCACTGATGCATGCGAATGGCAACCCATCGCCCGTTGTGGCTCGCATGGATCTCATCGGCAAACTCTTCTTCGTAATGCTCCTTGAAGGTCTCTGCTGTGCTCTTGCTGGAAGTGACATTGAGGACGGTGGAAAAAACATTCTCCTCCCCTTCCCCATATTCCAGCTTCATGACGACAAACAGTTTCATGTTCTTTATCAAGTCGATCAACCCCCTATCGAAAATTTTCTGAATACATAAAGATTCGACATAGAGATCTATTTTCCCTGCTGCTTATCAAACTTCTGCCAGCCTGTCCAGTGCCAATTTGGATTTGAGCCTTGTCCGAAGCTCCACGATGAACTTCGTCCCCTTGCCCGGCTCGCTCTCCACCGCAATGCTCCCCTTGTGCAGGTTCACGATTTCCTGGGCAATGGCAAGTCCCAGCCCATTCCCGCCCATTTCCCTGGAACGAGCCTTGTCCACACGATAGAAGCGGTCAAAAATCTTCTCCTGGTTCTCCTTGGAAATGCCAATCCCTGTATCCTGCACGGTAAAACGAACCAATCCCCGCTCCGCCGGCAGAAGCTCCAGAACAATTTTTCCCTTTTCCGGCGTGTACTTCACTGCGTTGTCCACAAGGATCAGCACCAGCTGCTTGATCTTCTGTTCATCTGCCTGAATCTCCGTTTCCTTCATATCCCCCTCGGTCTGGATCTCAATCGCTTTTTTGTCCGCCAAGGGCTGCATGACGCGAACCGTCTGCTGAAGCAAGGCTGCCAGGTCAAACTTTGCCAGCTTCAGCTTCAAGGCCTGGTTATCGCTGCGTGCCACCACAAGAAGATCACTGACCAGTTTGGTCATCTTCTTGACCTCATCCCGGACATCGCTGATGACCTGCTTCAGGAACGGTGACTTGATGGACGGATCATTCTCCAGAAGCTCTGCCGAGGCAAGCACCACTGCCAAGGGCGTCCTGAGCTCATGGGAGGCATCCGCCGCAAACTGTCTCTGCTTCTCATATGCCTCACGCAAAGGTACCAGTGCCTTTCCGGACATGACATGCCCCACCGCCGTCGCAATGATGAGGGCCAGAACGCCCAGGAACATCAAGGCATAGGTAGCCTTTTGCATTCCATTGTACATGGCCGTGACATCTTTGCCCACATACACGGTTTCCGGTATGCCCGCCGTATTGTACACCCGGCAGGAGGTCATCATCACCTTGATGCTGCGCCCCTTCTCATCGGGCTTACCATACACAGAAACATCCCCCTCCAATACATCCCTGGAAGCTATGACATCCAGAATGAAGGGCTCAATCCGAAAAGAGGCACGGGAAAAATTCACCAGGCGCCCGGTATCGTCAAAAATATAGAAAAAAAGACGGTCATTGGAACTTTTATAAATGTTGTTGTCATCAAAGGGAATTTCCGGATGCTGGTTGAAATGTGTCTGTGCCTCGGAAATATTGGTGGCCGTATCAATGAGTTCCCTTGCCTGCTCTGAAGATATGGCCCATTCCATCGACCTGTGCACACCAAAAATCAACACGACAAGAAACACACACATGATGCAGGAATAGAAAAGGGTGAGCCTCCGCCTCCCCTTTCCAAACATACCTAGCGACATACCTATTTCTCTGCCTCCAGCTTATAGCCCACACCACGAACCGTCTTGATGAGGTTCTGCCCATCACCGGGCTCCAATTTCTTCCTGAGTATCTTCATATAGGAATCGATGTTGTTGGAACTCACATCGGACTCCAGCCCCCAAATCCGGTCCAGAATGATATCCCGAGGCACGACAATGCCGATATTCTGCGCCAGAAGGTCAAAAATCTGGAATTCCCTTGGAGAAAGCTGAATCACTTGTTTCTTCTTCTTGAGGACCTTTGCCGTGCGGTTCAGGGTGAAATCCCCAACCTTCACGATATCCTGCTGGATTTTCTGGGTGCTGCGCCGCCCCAGGGCACGCAAGCGCGCCAAAAGTTCCGCAAACTCAAAGGGCTTCACGAGATAATCATCTGCCCCGGCATCAAGCCCCGTGACCCGGTCTTCCACGGAATCCCTTGCCGTCAGCATGAGTATCGCCTTCTCGTAGCCTTCCTTCCGCAAGCGGGCACAGGCATCCACACCTGTTTCTCCCGGCATCATCCAGTCCAGTATCAGGATATCATAGTCCGTATACATGGCATACTCATAAATATCACTGCCATTGGTGATCCATTCCACAGAAATCTCATTCTGCTCCAGCATATATTGGATGAGCTTTCCCAATCGCTTGTCATCCTCAGCCAAAAGCACACGCATCTGCATTTCCCCCTCAAATCAAAACCATTTCCAAGGCTTTGTTCTTTTCAAGTATACTCCTTATCATAATGAAATACCGTGAAAAAATACTGAATATCTATTCCTTCCATTTTTCTATTGCTTCATCCTCATAGAAAAGTTATAATAGGATAGAATTTATCAACAAGGAGCAATATCATGCATTCATCGTTATCTACCGGAAAAATTGTCGCCCTTTCCACTTTTTTCTTCTGCCTGCTCATAGGCATCATCGGCTGTGTCTCCGTTTCAACGGCCAACAAGGATCACGTCATCATGGGGGTACAATCCATGGGCGCGTCTTTGTCGGGCATGAAGAAAGAAGACGCCAGGCACTTTTTTGAGAAGACCGCGGAAAACCGCATTTCCCAGATGGCCATTCTGTTGCAATATGGGGAAAAGACCTGGACGATCAAGCCCGAGGAAATCAATCTCCACGGCAATATTGACAGTGCCGTGGAAAATGCTTATGGAATAGGCAGGGAAGGAACTGCCCTGGAAAACCTCATAAGCCAGCTGAAATATGCCATCACCGGACGCTCGGTGGAGTTCACTGCAGATTATGACCGCCAGCTTCTGGCCAACAAACTCCAGGAAATTGCCAATGCAGTAAATACCGCACCGGTCAATGCCTCCATCGATTTTCAGCCGGACGGCTCTCTGAGGCATATTCCCTGTGTCGTCGGCAAGACCTTGGATACAAAGCCGATTGCAGATGCCCTGGAACCTCAGATTCTTTCCTTCCAGCATCCCAAGATTGTCGTTCTTGAGCCTGCAGATCAGCCGCCTGCCATTGTCGATGCAGATCTTGCTCCCATTGACAGCGTCCTCGCTTCTTACACTACCGACTTCTACTACGGCGACCGTGGTGACAACATCATGATTGCTGCCAGCCATCTTGACAACATCCTCGTCAGGAGCAACACCGTCTTCTCCTTCAATAACACGGTCGGACAGCGTACAGAAAGTGCCGGCTACAAGGATGCTCCCGTCATCATCGATGGAAAAACGGAACAGGATGTAGGCGGCGGTGTCTGCCAGGTGAGTTCCACACTCTACAATGCAGTCTTGCTTGCCGGGCTAACGCCTACCCTGCGCACACCACATTTCTTTCCTTCTTCCTATTGTCCCCCCGGTCGCGATGCCACTGTGGCAGACGGACTTCTGGATTTCCAATTCATGAACCAGTTTCCCCACAACGTCTATCTGCTTGCCAGAACCTATGGCAGTTCCCTGACCATCTATGTTCTCGGTGCAAAGTCAGACCTTCAGGGAAATACTATTTCCTTGGAAAACGAAGGTTCCAGGATGCATCCGACCATCTACCGCATTTACACCCGCGACGGTGAGGTCATCGATCGGGAATACATGCATACCGATTCCTATGACACACCAAGGACTTAAGACCGGCTTCTCATAGAAGCCGCGCTCCTTCACTATACTTCAAGAGGCGGCATCTTTGCGATGCCGCCTCTCTTCTATGTCTTTTCCAGATTCTATTATCTTAACGGAATATTGGAAATATGAACCCTGTCAGCAGGGCGCTCAATCCCCATTTCTTCCAAGATCTTCACAAATGCAGTGAATATCACATCACCATATTGTGTTGGTCCAATGATGATATGTTCCAAGGCATCATTCATGGAAATTCCTCTTTGCACTGCATCTTCCGGGCCATAAAGAGGAAGCCTGTATACAATCTGCGGTATACCATCTACACTTACAAGAGAATAATCCAACTTCTCTTTTTGTTTGTCCTGGTATATGATGCGCCACTCCTGCTCTTCCTGAAAGCCAGGATGCTTCACGGAAAACAGGGACAGCAGGATAACATGGATGAACTGCTCAAGGACCTCCATGGGCTTATAGGAAGAAATGACATCTATGTTTCGTTCAATATGCCACAGCATATAGTCAATGCTATGGTCAAAATCCTCCTGCGTCTCATATTTCACAGGAGAAATCTGCAAAGGCAATGTGCTGGTTGGATAAATGATGGCAGACGGTTTCAACACAAATGCCACACCAGTCTTGCGCCCATAAGCTCTCCACATGGAAAGGCGGCCATGCTCATTCTTCAAGAGATCATGTTCCGTCACACAGGCCAAATAGGTATGTGTGATGAAATTCTGCTTGTTCCTATTCAAATCCCCCAGAAGATATTCCAGGATATTGTCCCCCCAGCGGAGTTTCCCGGCAATCTCCCGCAGCTTCCGTCTCCGCTCATCAGAGCTGTAAACCGATTGATTCAGCAGCTGAATGCCATAATCGATTTCCCGATAGTCATTCATGCAGGCGGCAGCCCTCATCCATAAGGAGCGATCCTTAAGAATGTTAAGGCCGGTCATTGCACTTGTATAATAGGCAAAGTGCATTTGTCGCAAATCCAGCTTTTTAAGCAGTTTATAATAGATTGGTCGAAAAATCTGGTCAAAGCGTTGCTGCTCCATGGAATCATCTCCCCTACTTAAAATTGTCCCCCAAAACAAAAGAAAACCTCCACCGTTACTAAAACGGAGGAGGCTATACTTTCGATGGCAGGGGCAGTAAGACTTGAACTCACAACCTACGGTTTTGGAGACCGTTGCTCTACCAATTGAGCTATACCCCTAAAAATGGGGCGACTTATGGGGGTCGAACCCATGCATGCTGGAGCCACAATCCAGTGTGTTAACCACTTCACCAAAGCCGCCATAAACTCCGTGCGAAACGATGTTTCGCACTACGCCCTTACACAAAATCTAACCGATTCTGCGCCCTTCGGGCTTGACTCGCTAAGATTTCGTAGTAAAAGAAAAACCGGCAATTACCTATCCTCCCAGGCCGTCGCCAGCCAAGTACTTTCGGCCTCTTGATGCTTAACTACTGTGTTCGGAATGGGAACAGGTGGAACCATCAAGGCATCATCACCGGATAAGGTTGAATGTGTATACACATTCAAAACTATA